>Ga0208460_10000025_pt1 | contig 112702 bp, 109 predicted proteins | sample AD_STIC10_MetaG_FD_184436 | JGI IMG/M metagenome (GOLD analysis project Ga0208460, IMG submission 184436) | Active sludge microbial communities of municipal wastewater-treating anaerobic digesters from USA - AD_STIC10_MetaG (SPAdes) (version 2) | ecosystem: Engineered > Bioreactor > Anaerobic... | reverse complement strand
GTACCGCACGGCGCTGGCCGAGCAGATGGCGGTGGCGCAGGCCATCCTCGCCGGCCTGGGCTACCGCGGCGAGCACTTCAGGCTGATCGAGGCCCGCGATGCGCGCGACCTGGCCGCGCTCGACGCGGCGCTGCGCGCGCCCGCCGCGCAGGGCGTGGCGCAGCCCGGCGCGCTGGCCGCGCAGGCCGACAAACGCGCCACGCTCGACCTCGCGCTCGACCACCTGCTCACCCACGCCCCGGCCGCGGCCGACGAGATCGCGCTGCCGGCCGCCGGCTCGCCCTTCGGCAGCCTGCGGGTCGACACCGCGAAGTGCACGATGTGCCTGAGCTGCGTCGGCGCCTGCCCTGAGGCCGCGCTGGCCGACAACCCCGACAAGCCGCAGCTCAGGTTCATCGAGAAGAACTGCGTGCAATGCGGCCTGTGTGCCACCACCTGCCCGGAGGGCGCGATCACGTTGCAGCCGCGCCTGTGGCTGGCCGATGGCGGCAAGGCGCGCAAGGCGGCGCGCGTGCTCAACGAGGCCGAGCCCTACCGCTGCATCCAGTGCGGCAAGCCCTTCGGCACCATGAGGGCGATCGAGAACATGCTGACCAAGCTGTCCGGCCACAGCGCCTTCCAGGGCGACGCGCTCAAGCGGCTGCAGATGTGCGGCGACTGCCGCGTCATCGACATCTACAGCAACCCGAACGAAACGAAGATCACTGACCTATGAGCGACAAGCCGACCGCCATGAGCTTCGCCAGCGCCGACGACAGCGAGGAGCTGGCGCGCGCCGAGCTGTACGGGCTGCTCTCGCGGCTGTGGTTGGCCGCGCCCGACGAGGCGCTGCTGGCGCAGTTCCGCGTCGCGGTGACGCAGGCGCCGCAGGAAGGCGCCTTTCTCGAGGCGCCCTGGCAGGCGCTGGTGGCCGCGATGCGCGCCACCACCGCCGAGGCGGCGGCGAGCGAGTACGACGCGCTTTTCTTCGGCGTGGGCAAGCCGGAGGTGTTCCTCTACGGCTCCTACTACCTCAGCGGCTTCCTCAACGAGAAGCCGTTGGCCGCGCTGCGCCACGACCTGGCCACGCTGGGCCTGGCGCGCGACGAGACCCGCGGCGAGACCGAGGACCACATCGCCGGCGTCTTCGAGGTGATGCGCTACCTGATCGCCGGCGACGACGCGGCGGTGTGCAACCTCGAGCAGCAGCGGCGCTTCTTCCGCGGCCACCTGCAGCCCTGGATCGAGAAGCTGTGCGATGCGGTGGACGCGCAGCCGCGCGCCCAGCTCTATCGCGCGCTGGCCGACTTCACGCGCGCGTTCGTGCAGGTCGAGACGCAGGGCTTCGACCTGCTCGAGCAGTAGGCCGCCTCACGCCGCGCCGCGGTCCTCGACACGCAGCAGCACCGTGAACACGGCCCCGCTGCGGCCGTCGGCGCGGTTGGCGGCGCGGATGTCGCCGCCATAGCGTTCGACGATGCTGCGGCTGATCCACAGGCCCAGGCCGGTGCCGTCCTTCTTGCGCGTCACGAAGGGCTGGAACAGCTCGGCCAGCAGCTCGGCATCCAGCCCCGCACCGGTGTCGGCCACGTCGATCTCCACCGCATCGGTGCCGACGTCGCGCGTGGCCAGCGTCAGCGTGCCGCCCTCGGGCATGGCGTGGATGGCGTTGACCAGCAGGTTGACCAGCACCTGCTGCAGCTCGTTGCGGTTCACCGCCGGCAGCCGCGTGGCGTGCAGCTCGCGCTGCAGCTCGATGCGCGTGCGCGACAGCAGGTGCGCCACCAGCACCAGGCAGCTCTGCAGCGCCTGCGCGGTGTCGACGTTGTCGATGTAGCCGGCGAATTCGTTCGGCCGCGCGAACTGCAGCAGCTGCGTGACGATCAGCCGCATGCGCTCGACCTGCTCGTCCACCAGCCTCAGCTCGCCCGACACACGTTGTGCGTCGCTGCCGAGCAGCTCGCGCGCCAGGTCGAGGTTGCCCTGGATCACCGCGATCGGGTTGTTCACCTCGTGGGCGATGCTGGCGGTGAGCTGGCCCACCGCGGCGAGCTTCTCGCTGCGCACCAGCTGCTGCTGCGCGGCCTCCAGCGCGCGCGTGCGTTCGGCCACCTTGGCGTCGAGCTCGGCGTTCCAGCGCTGCAGGGCCTGGGTCTTGTCGTCGATGGTGTCGAGCAGGTGGTCGAGGTGTCCGGCGAGCTGGCCGATCTCGTCGTGGCCGGGCACCGGTCCGACGCGCGCGCCCATCTCGCCGGATTCGACACGCTGCATGGTCTGCGCCATCTGCTCGATCGGCCCGAAGATGCCGCGTGCGCCACGCAGCGAGACCAGCGCCGCGGCCACCATCACCGCGCCGAAGATCAGCCCGATTGCCGCCAGCGCGCCGTATTTCAGCAGCGTGAAAGGCTGCTCCAGAAAGCCGACGTAGAGCATGCCCACGCGCTGCCCGGCGCCGTCGGCCAGCGGCTGGTAGCCCGAGACGTACCAGTCGCTGACCACGAACGCACGGTCCAGCCAGGTGCCGCCGCGGCCGAGCACCTCGTCGCGCACGGTCTGCGACACGCGGGTGCCGATGGCCCGGTTGGTCGGGTCGGCGCCGAACAGGCGCACGTTGGTGCTGATGCGCACGTCGTCGAGGAACAGCGTGGCCGTGCCCTGGCTGCCGAAGGGCAGCGAACCCTCGGGGTAGACGATGCCGTTGATGTGGTCGATGAAGGGCAGGTTGCGGTTGAGCAGCACGCCGGCCTGCACATGGCCGAGCGGGCGGCCGTCGGCCGACACCACCGGCGCGCTGGCCAGTACCACCATCGCCCGGTCTTCCTGGGCGCGGGTGGTCGGCGCAGCGTTGCGCGTCTCCACCAGCGGCACCGCGACCCGCGGGATCAGCGCCGGCGCCAGGCGCTTCAGCTCTTCGGGCGAGAGGATCTCGATGCTGGCACGCCGTTGTGCCGCACCACCGAGGCGGAATGCCGGCGCCGCGCCGGCCTCGCCGGCCGGCGCGAAGTCCGTGGCGACCAGCGTGCCGTCGCTGCGGCGGAAGTTGACGAAGTCCAACCCCTCTCGTGTCTTGAATCGCTGCAGCAGCGGCACCAGCTCGGCCGCCGGATGCCGGGCCAGCTCGAGCTGCAGCGCGTTCGAGTCCGCCAGCGTCGCGGCACTCGCTCCCACTTCGCCGAGCACCCGCTCGAAGTAGCCGTTGGCCACCGCCAGGTCGGAGCGCACCTTGGTGATGAGCAGCCGGTCGAAGGACAGGTCGGCCCACACCAGCAGGATGATGCCCAGCAACGGCAGCACCACTGCCAGCGGCACCAGCACCATCGCCAGCAGCTTGCCGCGGATGGGCAGGTCGCGGAAGCGGCGCATCATCGGGGCGGGCGGCCCTCAGGCCGGTCGCGCGGAGCGGGCGCTCGTTGCACCTTCGCTCCATTCGGCGACGCGGCGTTCCAGCGTGCGGCGCGAGATGCCCAGCAGTTGCGCGGCGCGGGTCTTGTCTCCGCCCACCGAGTCGAGGATCGAGAGGATGTGCTGCTTCTCCAGCGCATGCAGGTCGGTGGGGCCGGCGGCGGCCCGCGCGCGCGGCTCGGCCTGCATGCGCGACAGCCCCTGGTACAGCGCCGAGACGTTGAGCGCGCCGAGGATCAGCGAGCGTTCGATCAGGTTGCGCAGCTCGCGCACGTTGCCCGGCCAGTCGTATTGCGCGAGGTAGCCGAGCTCCTCGGCCGTCACCTCCATCGGTGCCACGCCGAGCTGCGGGGCCAGCGTGGCGATGAAGTGCTCGACGAGGTCGGGGATGTCTTCCTTGTGCGAGCGCAGGGGTGGCAGGTTGATCTCCACCACCTGCAGCCGGTAGTAGAGGTCGGCGCGGAAGCGGCCCTCGGCCACCTCGTCGGCCAGCCGCCGGTTGGTGGCGGCGACGATGCGCACGTCCACCGGGATCTGCTGCTCGCTGCCCACCGGGCGGATGCGCCGGTCCTCCAGCACGCGCAGCAGGGTGGCCTGCAGCGGCAGCGGCAGGTCACCGATTTCGTCGAGGAACAGCGTGCCGCCCTGGGCATACACGAACAATCCGTCGCGGCCCGGCCCGCGGCCTCCGGCCGCGCCGTGCGCGTGGCCGAAGAGTTCGTGCTCCACATGCTCCGGTGACATGGTGGCGCAGTTCACCGGGACGAACGGGCCGCCACGGCGCGGGCTGTTGCGGTGCAGGGCGAGCGCGGCCAGCTCCTTGCCGGTGCCCGACTCGCCAGTCAGCAGCACCGTGCTGTTGACGGCGGCCACGCGTTGCAGCGCGCTTTGCAGGCCCTTGATGGCGATCGAACGCCCGATCAGCCCGTCGGCCGGCGGCGTGCGCTGCAGGAGTGCTCGGCGCAGCACCCAGTTCTCGCGCTGCAGGTTTGCGCGCTCCAGGCCACGGCGCACGGCGTTGAGGATCTGCGTGACGCGGAAGGGCTTGAGGATGAAGTCGCTGGCGCCGGCACGCAGCGCCTCGATCGCCGTGTCGAGGTCGGCGAACGCGGTGATCAGCACCACTTCGCCACCGAAACCTCGCTCGCGCAGTTCGCGCAGCCAGGCGATGCCGCTCTTGCCGGGCAGCGTGATGTCGAGGATCAGCAGGTCGAAACGGTGGCGCCGCACCAGCTCGTCGCCGGATTCGGCATCGGCCGCGCTGTGTACCTCGCCGCAGCGGCTGGCCAGTGTCTTCTCGAGGAAGTTGCGCATGCCGGCTTCGTCGTCGACGACGAGCAGGTGGGCCAGCGGCCATTCGGGCGGGGTCGGGGTCGGGGGCATCGGATTGCGGCGTTTCGCAGGGCGCTACTGTGGCACAGGCGCTGCATCGCGCCGGTCGGGCAGGGCGTCTGACTGGGTAGATACCCTTGTTCTTTCATTGCTCGACGCGACAAGCTGTCGCGCCGCACCGGGGAAGCCGCTGCGACACCTTGTCGCGGCACGGCATGGGTGTTTGCGAGGGTTCGCCGCGACTGAGAATTGACCGATGCGTGGCTAAGATATGCACACTTTTGCACAGGTCATGCTGTGCTGCATTGGAGGCCACGATGGACAAGGTTCAGCCCAAGCTCTCCCGCCGCACCGTGTTTGCGGGTGCCGGCACCGCCGGCGCGCTCGCCGCCGTGGCCGCCGTTCTGCCCACGGCGCCTGCCGGGCCGGCGCCCGTCGCGACAGGTGCACAGCCCGATGCCGACAAGGGCGGCTACCAGGTGACGCAGCACGTGCTGCGCTACTACCAGACCGCACGGGTCTGACCGCTGCCCTTTTCCGACCGGGCCACTCGGGCCCGCCGTTGAACGCTCAAGGAGTTCCCATGCTGCTCACGCGCAAATCGTCGTCGTCCGCTCCGGGCTCGGCCTCTTCGCTGGTGTCCAGCCTCGCCCGCGGGGTGTCGCGCGCGATCCCCACGATGGACCGCCGCTCTTTCTTGCGCCGCTCCGGCCTCGGGGTCGGCGCCGGCATCGCGGTGTCGCAGCTGACGCTGGTGAAGAAGGTGCAGGCCGCCGATGCGGCCAAGGCCGCTTCGGGCGACAAGAAGGTCGTCGTCAAGCGCACGGTGTGCGGCCACTGCTCGGTGGGCTGCGCGATCGATGCGGTGGTCGAGAACGGTGTCTGGGTGCGCCAGGAGCCGGTGTTCGACTCGCCGATCAACCTCGGTGCGCACTGCGCCAAAGGCGCGGCGGTGCGCGAGCACGGGCACGGTGAGTTCCGCCTCAAGTACCCGATGAAGCTCGTCGGCGGCAAGTACGAGCGCATCAGCTGGGACCAGGCACTCGACGAGATCAGCGCCAAGATGCTCGAGCTGCGCAAGCAGAGCGGGCCTGATTCGGTGTTCGTCGTCGGTTCCTCCAAGCACAACAACGAGCAGGCCTACCTGCTGCGCAAGTGGATGAGCCTGTGGGGCAGCAACAACTGCGACCACCAGGCGCGCATCTGCCACAGCACCACGGTCGCGGGCGTCGCGAACACCTGGGGCTACGGTGCGATGACGAATTCCTACAACGACATGCAGAACGCCAAGGCGGCGCTGTACATCGGCAGCAACGCCGCCGAGGCACACCCGGTGTCGATGCTGCACGTGCTGCACGCCAAGGAGAACGGCTGCAAGATGATCGTGGTCGACCCGCGCTTCACGCGCACGGCGGCCAAGGCCGACCAGTACGTGCGCATCCGGTCAGGCAGCGACATCCCGTTCCTGTTCGGCGTGCTCTATCACGTGTTCAAGAACGGCTGGGAAGACAAGAAGTACATCGAGGACCGCGTCTACGGCATGGAGAAGGTCCGCGAAGACGTGCTCGCGAAGTGGACGCCGGACAAGGTGCTGGAAGCCAGCGGCGTCGACGAGGCCACCTGCCTGCAGGTCGCCAAGACCATGGCCGAGAACCGCCCGAGCACCATCGTGTGGTGCATGGGCCAGACGCAGCACACCATCGGCAACGCGATGGTGCGCGCGTCGTGCATCCTGCAACTGGCGCTGGGCAACATCGGCACCAGCGGCGGCGGCGCGAACATCTTCCGCGGCCACGACAACGTGCAGGGCGCCACCGACGTGGGCCCGAACCCCGACTCGCTGCCCGGCTACTACGGCCTGGCCGAAGGCTCCTTCAAGCACTTCGCGAACGCCTGGAAGGTCGACTTCGAGTGGATGAAGAAGCAGTACGCGCCGGGCATGATGACCAAGCCCGGCATGACGGTGTCGCGCTGGATCGACGGCGTGCTCGAGAAGAACGAGCTGATCGACCAGGACAGCAACCTGCGCGGCCTGTTCTTCTGGGGCCATGCGCCGAACTCGCAGACCCGCGGCCTCGAGATGAAGAAGGCGATGGACAAGCTCGACCTGATGGTCGTCGTCGATCCCTTCCCCAGCGCCACCGCCGCGCTTGCCGCGATGCCGGGCAAGCCCGAGGACCAGAACCCCAACCGCGCCGTCTACCTGCTGCCGGCGACCACGCAATTCGAGACCAGCGGTTCGTGCACCGCGTCGAACCGTTCGATCCAGTGGCGTGAGCAGGTCATCGAGCCGCTGTGGGAGTCGCGCAACGACCACATGATCATGTACCAGCTGGCGCAGAAGCTGGGCTTCGACAAGGAGCTGGTCAAGAACTACAAGATGGTCAAGGGCAAGGGCGGCATGGACGAGCCCGAGGTCGAGTCCATCCTTCGAGAGATCAACGCCAGCGTCTGGACGATCGGCTACACCGGCCAGAGCCCCGAGCGCCTGAAGGCGCACATGCGCAACATGAACGTCTTCGACGTGAAGACGCTCAAGGCCAAGGGCGGCATCGACAAGGAAACCGGCTACAAGCTCGACGGCGACTACTTCGGCCTGCCGTGGCCGTGTTACGGCACGCCGGCGCTCAAGCACCCCGGCTCGCCCAACCTGTACGACACCAGCAAGCACGTGATGGAGGGCGGCGGCAACTTCCGCGCGAACTTCGGCGTCGAGCGTGAGGGCGTGTCGCTGCTGTCGGGTGACGGTTCGCACAGCAAGGGCGCCGACCTCACCACCGGCTACCCCGAGTTCGACCACCTGCTGCTCAAGAAGCTCGGCTGGTGGGACGACCTCAGCGAGGCCGAGAAGAAGGCCGCCGAGGGCAAGAACTGGAAGACCGACCCGTCGGGCGGCATCATCCGCGTGGCCATGCAGGTGCACGGCTGCCACCCGTTCGGCAACGCCAAGGCGCGGGCGGTGGTGTGGAACTTCCCCGATCCGGTGCCGCAGCACCGCGAGCCGTTGTACAGCAACCGCCCGGACCTGATCGCCAAGTACCCGACGCACGACGACAAGAAGGCCTTCTGGCGCCTGCCCACGCTGTTCAAGACCGTGCAGGAAAAGAACAAGGACATCGGCAAGTCCTTCCCGCTGATCATGACCTCGGGCCGTCTGGTCGAGTTCGAGGGGGGCGGCGACGAAACACGGTCCAACCCGTGGCTGGCCGAACTGCAGCAGGACATGTTCGTCGAGATCAACCCGAAGGTCGCCAACGACCGCGGCATCCGCAACGGCGAGTACGTCTGGGTGAAGACCCCGCCGATGGCCGCTGTTCCCGAGTTCAAGGGGCTGCGCGTGAAGGCGCTGGTGACCGAGCGGGTCAACGAGGAGACGGTGTTCCTGCCCTTCCACTTCGCCGGCCGCTGGGGCGGCGTCGACCTGGCGCCCTACTACCCGACCGGCGCGGTGCCGGTGGTGCGCGGCGAGTCGGTCAACACCGCCACCACCTACGGCTACGACAGCGTGACGATGATGCAGGAAACAAAGACGACGCTGTGCCAGATCGAGCGCGCTGCCGCCTAAGGAGAACACGACATGGCAAGAATGAAGTTCATCTGCGATGCCGAGCGCTGCATCGAGTGCAACGGCTGCGTCACCGCCTGCAAGGCCGAGCACGACGTGCCCTGGGGCGTGAACCGCCGCCGCGTGGTCACGTTGAATGACGGCGTGCCCGGCGAACGCAGCATCTCGGTGGCCTGCATGCACTGCAGCGATGCGCCCTGCATGGCCGTCTGCCCGGTCGACTGCTTCTACCGCACCGACGAGGGTGTGGTGCTGCACGACAAGGACACCTGCATCGGCTGCGGCTACTGCTCCTACGCGTGCCCGTTCGGCGCGCCGCAGTTCCCGACCAACGGCACCTTCGGCCTGCGCGGCAAGATGGACAAGTGCACCTTCTGCGCCGGCGGCCCCGAGGCCAACGGCAGCGAGGCCGAGAACGACAAGTACGGCCGCAACCGCCTGGCCGAAGGCAAGCTGCCGGCCTGCGCCGAGATGTGCTCGACCAAGGCCCTGCTCGGCGGCGACGGCGACGTGGTGGCCGACATCTTCCGTACCCGCGTGCTGACGCGCGGCAAGGGCTCCGAAGTCTGGGGCTGGGGCACGGCCTACGGCAAGCCCAGCTCGGGCGGCGCCGCTCAACCGAAGGCGGAGACCACCAAGTCATGATGAAACGGATCCTGATCGTCGCCGTGCTCGCGTCGGGCCTCGCGGCCTGCGGTGAGAAAGCCCAGACCGTACAGCCAGCGATGAAGAAGTCCGACGGCAAGGCCTGGGACGGAGCGCAGAACGCCTACGTCGCCGAAGGCTGGAAAGCCGGCGACAAGGCGAGCTGGGAGACCCAGCTGCGCCAGCGTGCGCAGAGCCAGAACGAGTACAACCGCGCCCCGGCGCTGAAGTGAGCTTGTTGCGAATCGAGGAGAAGCCATGCACCGCGTGATGCGCACATTGCTCCTGGCGGCCGCGCTGCTCGGCCCGGGCCTCGCCATGGCCCAGGCGGACAGCGCTGCGGCCAAGCCCGCCGCCGACGCGGCCGCGGCCGATCTGCCCAAAGCCGATGAGTCGAACGCCCAGCGCGCCAAGAGCCAGCCCGGCAACAACGCGCCGTTCTGGCGCGCGGTGCGCGAGTCGGGCAACAGCGCGGGCTATTCGTCGCTGCCCGGGGCCGAGAAGGGCGTGCTGATCCAGCCGTTCGTGGAGTACCCCGGCTCACGCTTCACCAACGCCGGCGAAGCCTGGCGCCAGGTCCGCAACCAGTGGATCATCCCCTATGGCGGTGCGCTGCTGCTCATCGTCACGCTCGCGCTCGCACTGTTCTACTGGCGCAAGGGTCCGCTGGGCGGCCACGTGGCCGACACCGGGCGTGTGGTCGAGCGCTTCACGCCCTTCGAGCGCAGTGCACACTGGTCGAACGCGATCGCCTTCAGCATCCTGGCAATCTCGGGCATCGTGATGGCCTTCGGCAAGTTCTTCCTGCTGCCCGTCATCGGCGGCACGCTGTTCGGCTGGCTGACCTATGCGCTCAAGACGGCCCACAACTTCGCCGGGCCGGTGTTCGCCGTGTCGCTGCTGATCGTCATCGTGACCTTCGTGCGCGACAACCTCCCCAAGGCCTCCGATCTGACCTGGCTGGCCAAGGGCGGCGGCATGCTCGGCGACCATGAAGTCCCGTCGCACCGCTTCAATGCCGGAGAGAAAGTCATCTTCTGGGGCGGCGTTTTCGTTTGCGGCCTGGTGTCCGTCGGCTCCGGTCTGGTGCTCGACAAGCTCGTGCCCGGGCTGGCCTACCTGCGCACCGACATGCAGGTGGCGCACATGATCCATGCCGTGTCGGCCGTGCTGATGCTGGTGCTGTTCATCGGCCACATCTACATGGGCACGATTGGCACGCGCGGTGCCTTCAAGGCCATGCGCACCGGCTACGTCGACGAAGCCTGGGCCAAGGAGCACCACGAGCTCTGGCTCGACGACATCCGCGCCGGCAAGATCCCCGCTCAACGCAGCACGCCGCCCGGCGGGACCGTGGCTGCTCCGCAAACCTGACCTGCAGAGTCCGACCATGCGCAAACTCCTGATCGCCGTGCTGTCTTCCGTTCTGGCTGCCTCGGCCGTAGCCAAGCTGCCGCCCCCGTCCGACGAAGCCAAGGCCAAGGCGGCAGAGGCTGCGGCCAAGACAGCGCATGGCGGCAAGGTCGAGGCCTACCTGCTGTGCCGCTCGATGGAGAAGGTGGCAGCCCGCTACCAGGCCGATGCCGCCAAGGCCGGCAAGTCGGTGAACAAGGCCACCGATACGCCGGCCTGTGCCGACCCCGGCCCCTTCGTGCCGGCGGGCACCGCGGCGGCGCCGGCTGGCACGCCTGCAGCGCCGGCCAAGGCTGCGGCGCCGGCTGCGGCGCCAGCCAAGAAGACCTGAACGCGCGTCTCGCCTGGCCCGGGCCGCTGCTTCAGCGGCCCGTTCTCATTCCGCGGTTCGCCGTGGGCCTTCATCGCTTCCCGTAGAGTCGCGGCATGACCGTTCGACTGACCCAGGCCTGCGCGCCGCTGATGCACTCGATCGAGGTGCGCGACGAGTTCGGCGCCGCCCGCGAGATCGCCATCCCCGCCGAGCGCGCCCTGACCGTGTTCGTCGACAAGCGCGAGCTGGTCACGCTGATGACGCTGGGTGCCGCGCCGGAACTGCTGGTGCTGGGTTATCTGCGCAACCAGCGGCTGGTCGACAGCGTGGCCGACATCGACTCGATCACGGTGGATTGGGACGTGCAGGCCGCGGCCGTGGCCACGCGCGCCGGCATCGAGCGCTTCGACGAGAAGACGGCCAAGCGCGTGGTGACCACCGGCTGCGGCCAGGGCACGGTGTTCGGCGACCTGATGGGCGACCTCGACAACATCTCGCTGCCGCCGGCCAGCGAGGCCACGGCGCGATTGAGCCAGGCGCGCCTGTACGGCCTGCTCGATGCCGTGCGGCGCCAGGAGAGCACCTACAAATCGGCCGGGTCGGTGCACGGCTGCGCGCTGTTCCGCCAGGACGAATTGCAGATGTTCGTGGAGGACGTCGGCCGGCACAACGCCATCGACACCATCGCCGGCTGGATGTGGTTGAACGGCGTGGACGGCGGCGACAAGGTCTTCTACACGACGGGGCGGCTGACCAGCGAGATGGTCATCAAGTCGGCGCAGATGGGCGTGCCGATCATCGTGTCGCGCAGTGGCATCACGCAAATGGGCCACGAGATCGCCGGGCGGCTGGGCCTGTGCCTGTTCGGCCGAGCCACCAACCGGCACTTCATCTGCTACGGCGGCTTCGAGCGTTTCGAGGCCCAGCCGGAGCCGGCACGGGCTGCCGGCTGATGGTTCAGGCGATGCGGGCGAGGTCCCGCATCATCGTCGGGCCGACGCGGCGCTCGATCTCGTGCAACAGGGGCTTGCCCCAGCCGAGCGAGAACAGCGCCTCGGCGGTGACGAACATCGGGCCGACCAGCAGGCCGACGATGTCGTCGACGAAGGCCGGCTTGCGGCCCTCGTACCAGTGGCCGATGAACTGGATGATCCAGCCGACCACGAAGAACCCGATTCCCCAGGCCAGCCAGGCGCCGGTGCCGCTGTTGCCCACGTGATGGGCCAGGGCGATCAGCGCGCCGACTGCCGCAGTGGTGGCCACGCCCAGCGAGAGATTGCCGCGCGTCAGGTACCAGGCGGCCGCCAGCGCAAACACCACCCAGGCCGGCGACAGCGCCAACCCGGCGAGCGCGAAAGCCGGCTTGGCCAGCAGCACGCCGACGGCGAACACGATCATCGGCACGCCGACGAAGTGGCTCGCGATGTTGCGGCGGTCACGGTGGTAAAGGGCGTATTGGCTCAGGAGGTCGGTCGCGGCACGCATGCGGTTCTCCGGGATCATTTCAGGCCCAACTGTCGCACAGCTTCGGCCGGTGGTGCGCGACGGGGTCCCTAAAATGCACGTTTCCCGACCCGGAATTGCGCACATGAGCATCAAGAGCGACAAGTGGATACGGCGCATGGCCGAGCAGCACGGCATGATCGATCCGTTCGAACCCGGACAGGTGCGCACCGCTCCCGACGGACACAAGATCGTCAGCTACGGCACCAGCAGCTACGGGTATGACATCCGCTGCGCGCCGGAGTTCAAGGTCTTCACGAACATCTACAGCACGGTGGTCGACCCGAAGAACTTCGACGAGCGCAGCTTCGTCGACATCGAGGCCGACGTCTGCGTCATCCCGCCCAACAGCTTCGCGCTGGCGCGCACCGTCGAGTACTTCCGCATCCCGCGCAACGTGCTGACGATCTGCCTGGGCAAGAGCACTTACGCACGCTGCGGCATCATCGTCAACGTCACGCCCTTCGAGCCCGAGTGGGAGGGCTACGTGACGCTGGAGTTCAGCAACACCACGCCGCTGCCCGCGAAGATCTACGCGGGCGAAGGCTGCGCGCAGGTGCTTTTCTTCGAGAGTGACGAGGTCTGCGAAACCAGCTACAAGGACCGCGGTGGCAAGTACCAGGGCCAACGCGGCGTGACGCTGCCCAAGACCTGAGCCGCCGGAGGGAAGCGCCTATGAAATCGCGCACCGCAGGCGGCTCATTTCAGGCCTGCCCTGCCGAATTGCACAGCGGCTTCGGTCCGGCCTGAGCCGCCCACCAACAGGGAGAACGCCATGAAGTGGGAAGGCAACCGCGAGAGCGACAACGTCGAGGATGCGCGGTCCTCGCGAGGCGCAGGCGGCGTGCGCCTGGGCGGCGGTCGCGGCATCGGGCTGGGCACGGTGGCGATCGCCCTGGTGGCCGGCTGGATCTTCGGCATCAATCCGCTGACGGTGCTGGGCCTGCTCAGCGGCGAAGGGCCGGGGCCGCAGCAGCAGTCGGCGCCGGCGGGCAAGCCACCGGCCGACGACACCATGGCGCGCTTCGTCTCGGTGGTGCTGGCCGATACCGAAGACGTCTGGCGCGCCCAGTTCCAGCAGCTGGGTGCCACCTACCGCGAGCCCAAGCTGCGCCTGTTCCGCGGCTCCGAGCCAACGGCCTGCGGGCAGGGCCAGGCGGCGATGGGGCCTTTCTACTGCCCCGGCGACCAGAAGGTCTACATCGATCTCGGCTTCTACGAGACGATGCGCACGCAGCTCGGCGCGCCGGGCGATTTCGCCCAGGCCTACGTGATCGCCCACGAGGTCGGCCACCACGTGCAGAACCTGATGGGCATCACCGCCAAGGTCGAGTCCACCCGCGGCCGTGTCAGCGAGGCACAGGGCAACGCGCTGAGCGTGCGCCTGGAACTCCAGGCCGACTGCTTTGCCGGGCTCTGGGCTCACCATGCCCAGAAGGCGCGGCAGATCCTCGAGCAGGGTGACCTGGAAGAAGCGCTCAATGCGGCTGGCCAGATCGGCGACGATGCATTGCAGCGCAAGTCGCGCGGCACCGTGCAGCCGGAGAGCTTCACCCACGGCAGCAGCGCGCAGCGCGTCACCTGGTTCAAGCGCGGCCTGCAGACCGGCAGCGTCCAGCAGTGCAACACCTTCGAGGCGCGCCAGCTCTGATCGGCTCTCAGCGCAGCAGGGCGATCCAGTCGCAGCGCAGCCGGCCGCGGCGGTGCAGCCGGTCGCGCCACGCGATGTAGCGGCCCGGCGCGAAGACGAGCAGCACGGCGCCCAGCGCCGCCAGATCCCACTGCAGCAGCCAGGCGGTCGGTGCGCCGACCCAGCCGACCATCCACAGCGTCAGGATGGTGGTCCAGACATGGCCCTCCATCGGATGGTCACCCCGATGCCGGAGAAACCACTGGCGCAATTCCTGGAACTGGTCGAGGGTCATGGCGCATCCCCTGGGGGCGACGGATGCGCTCAGTGTAAGTTTGGCGTCAGCCAGGCGCCAGCCCCGAATTGCGACGGAATGAACGAGGCGCGAGTTCAGTAGCTGCCCGGCAGCAGGATCGAGCGGTCGACGTTGGTGAGCTGGGTGTGGCCGCAGAAGGCCATCGTCACGTCGAGCTCCTTGTGGATGATCTGCAGGGCCTTGGTGACACCGGCCTCGCCCATGGCGCCCAGGCCGTAGACCATGGCCCGGCCGATCATCGTGCCGCGCGCACCCAGCGCCCAGGCCTTGAGCACGTCCTGGCCGCTGCGGATGCCGCCGTCCATCCAGACTTCGGTCTGCCGGCCCACCGCCTCGACGATCGCCGGCAGCGCCTCGATGCTGCTGGGCGCGCCGTCGAGCTGCCGCCCGCCGTGGTTGCTGACGACGATGGCGTCGGCGCCGCTGCCCACTGCCAGGCGCGCGTCTTCCACGTCCATGATGCCCTTGAGGATCAGCTTGCCGCCCCATTGCTTCTTGACCCATTCGACGTCGGCCCAGGACAGGCGCGGGTCGAACTGCTCGTTGGTCCAGGCGGCCAGCGAGCTCATGTCGCTGACGCCCTTCACATGTCCGACCAGGTTGCCGAAGGTGTGGCGGCGCGTGCCGGCCATGCCCAGGCACCAGCGCGGCTTGGTCATCAGGTTGATGATGTTGCCGATCGTCGGCCGCGGCGGCGCGGTCAGGCCGTTCTTCAGGTCCTTGTGGCGCTGGCCGATGACCTGCAGGTCCAGCGTCAGCACCAGCGCGCTGCACTTCGCGACCTTGCAGCGATCGATCATGCGCGCCATGGCATCGCGGTCGCGCATCATGTAGAGCTGGAACCAGAACGGCGCCTTCGTGCTGGCGGCGATGTCCTCGATCGAGCAGATGCTCATCGTCGACAGCGTGAACGGGATGCCGAATTTCTCCGAAGCGCGCGCGGCGTGGATCTCGCCGTCGGCGTGCTGCATGCCGGTCAGGCCGACGGGTGCGATGCACACCGGCATCTTCACGTCCTGGCCGACCATCTGCGTCGCCGTCGAGCGGTTTTCCATGTTCACCGCCACGCGCTGGCGCAGCTTGATCTTCTGGAAGTCGCTCTCGTTGGCGCGGTAGGTGGTTTCGGTCCAGGAGCCGGAATCGGCGTAGTCGTAGAACATGCGCGGCACGCGCTTCTCGGCGAGCACACGCAGGTCTTCGATGTTGGTGATCACGGGCATGGTCTGGTCTCCTGTCTCGTTGTGACCGGCGATGCTAGCGGTGCCGCGAACGCCGGCCCCGGAAAGATTTTCAGGGCCTGCCTGAAACCAGGGCCGCAGCCGCCTGCGTGGCCAGCTCGCACTCGCCGCGCAGCCAAAGTGCGAAGGCCGCCGCCGGCCCTTGCGCCGCATGCGGCAGCAGGTAGTAGCGAAAGGCCGGCGGCGCGGCGACGCGGAACAGCGGCACCAGCGCGCCCGTCGCGAGCCAGTGCCGCGCCAGGCTGGGCCGCGCCAGCGCAATGCCCTGGCCGCTGACGGCAGCCTCCAGCGTCAGGCCGAGGTCGACGAGCTTCGTGCCCAGCGCCGGCTCGCCCCAGTCGAGGCCGGCGGCGGTGAACCAGGGTGACCAGGGTTCCAGCGGTGTGCGCAGCAGCGGCGCTTCACGCAGGTCGCGCGGCTCGACGAGCGCCGGCAGGCGCTGCAGCAAGGCGGGTGCGGCCATCGGCAGCACCTGCTCGTCGAGCAGCGGCAGGCCGGCGTGCGAGGCCGGGTCGCCGTGGCGCACCTCCACGTCGGCCTCGGTCGCTGCGGCGTCGAGGTACGGAATCGACAGCACCACCTCCAGCTCGACCTGCGGATGCGCTGCCGTGAAGTGCTCCAGCGCCGGCACCAGGATCTGCCGCGCAAAGGTCGGCGGCGCACTCACCCGCAGCCGCTCCACGCGCTGGGCCGTGCGCCGGTGCAGCGGCACCGCGGCCAGCAGGCCGAGCGCCGCGCCGACCTGCGCGAGGTACTCCTTGCCCGTGGCGGTGAGCGACAGTGCCTTCGGCCCGCGCGTGAACAAGGGCGTGCCCAGCAGGTCCTCCAGCGCGGCGATGCGCTTGCCGATCGCGCTGGCGGTCACGTTCAGTTCCTCGGCGGCGCGCTCGAAGCTGCCCAGGCGCGCGGCCGCCTCGAAGGCCCGCAGGCCCTCGATCGACGGGAAACGGATGTCCGGCGACGCCATGCGCCGATTGTCGCCAAGCGGCGCGGCCAGTGGCCTGCGCCGTCGCAGTCAGCTGCGGCGGCGACGCGGCACGAAGTTGAGCTGCCCCGTCAGCGTCAGCGGCGCGGCAGTGGCTTGCACGCGCTGGATCGGCTGCTCCTGCAGTTGGTCAGGGTGCCACAGCGACAGCTCGATGGCGCCGTCGGGCACGTTCTCGAGCCGCGCGACGCCGTTGGCGTCGGTCTTCGCGAACCAGGGGGTGGCGCTCACGTAGACCTGCCCACGCATCGACGAATGCAGGTGGCAGCCCAGGCCGATCGGACCGGCCTTGTCGACCTTCACGTCGACGCTGCTGGTGCCGCTCTTCTTGCGCACCGGCGGGGGCTTGTTCTGGTAGTCGTCGTCGGCGCTGCGCGGCGCCGGGGCGGAGGCGTCCAGGCGCAGCTCGATGCTCTGCGCGGGCGGCGTGCTGCCCAGCGGGCCGCTCGGCATCGAGCGCACGTGATGGTCGTAGCCGTCGCGGTTGACGAAGCGCAGCGTGCTGCCCGCGGGCACCACGGTGAGGAAGGGCTGGAACTTCAGGTCCTCCTGCGCGATGGTGGCAGTGACGCCGACGTTCGCCGGTACGGGCCGGCCCGGTGTCTCGACCAGGACGACCACATCGGGCGTCGGCTTGCCGTCCTTGTCGGTGACGGTGATCTGGACGGAGCCGGCTTGCGCGGCGAGGCTGCCGAGCGCCATGGCGGCGCCGAGGAGGATCTGCTTCATGCCGTCACGTCCCTTCAGGGTGTGTTGATGATCTGGCGGTGCATTGGCGCCAGTTTCGCGAGCAGGCGATTCTGCGCGACGAACGGGATGCCATGCGCATCCATGGTGTCCTGCAGTACTTCCACGAGCGCATTGAAGTCGCCGCGCGTGACGTCCATGCCGTCATGGGCCTTCTTCATGTCGGGGCCGTCGCGGCGGCAGGGGCCGCCGGACACCTCGCAGAGCTGAAGGACGAGCTGCTCCTTCACGTGCTGCTGGTCCGCATCCTTGAAGAAGGGGCGCATGCGCGCATCGGCGAGCAGCCGCTCCATGAAGCGGTCCATCAGCGTGGTCAGGCCGCCCTGGCCGCCGAGCGCCTGGTAGAGGCTGTCGTCGCCCGTGCGCTGCGGGGCCGTCTGGGCGAAGGCGCCGGCGCCGACGAGCAGCGAGGCGGCCAGGGCGAGGGGGCGAGCGAGGGTCTTCATGCGGTGGACTTTCATCAGAAGCCGATCTGCGCCGACAGGTAGGCGCCGCGCTGGCGGCGCGGCTGCACCGCCGGCGCGATCCGGCCCAGGTCGACCCAGGCCAGCGTGATCGACAAGTGCTTGTTCGGCGCCCAGGCGAGGAACAGGTCGGACCAGTCGTCCTCCTTCAGCGCGCCGCTGCCGAGCACGGATTCGTTGAGGTTGTCGGGCTTGGCGCGGTACTCGGCACCGAGGGCGAGGTCGCGGCGCAGCAGCCAGGCCACCGACACCTCGGGCTGCAGCTTGTAGCTGCCGCTCGCTGCGCCACCGAAGCCGAGCAGGCCGTTCTGGTTGGCTTTCGTGGCGCGCAGCGTGCCGTTGACGAGGAACCCTTGCGCGAGGAACAGCTTGGTGGCGCTGAGGTAGATGTCGGTGCCGCTGTCCTTGGCGCCCAGCGGCCCGGTGAGCGTGGGGCCGAGCGCGCCGGCGTCGGTCGTCTTGTGGAGCACGCCAACGGCGACCTGCGGCATCAGCGTGTCACTGTCGAGCACGGCGTCGCCGGCCACGCGCAGTTTGGCGCCGACGATGTTCTGCTTCAGGTGCAGCCCCGGCAGGCCCAGCGGCGCGAGGTTGTCGCCGGCGTCGAAATCCTGGCGGGCGATCGAAAGTTCGGCGCGGTCGCCGAAGCCGACCGCGGCGCCGTAGGCGCCGAGCGCGTAGTCCTGCACCTTCACGCGGGTGAAGAAGGCCGTCGCGCCGATCTCGCTGCCCGTGGCATGGCTGCCGGTGACGGCCCATGGCGTGAGCCCGCCTCCGGCTGCACCGTCGATGCTGCTCACACCACCGGTGAGCAGCAACTTGCCCTGGCCGGGCGTGAAGGCGAACGCCGGGCTGGCTGAAGCAGCGACTAGCGCGGCCCAGGCAAGGGCGCGCAGCTGGGGACATGGCATGGGTACGACTCCGGGTCTTGCAGCGAACGGTGCAGGATACGAAGCCCCCTGCGGACCGGATGCACCGAGCTGCGGGCATTTGTCACGCCAGCGGCTTCGATCGGCCGATGACGGTCAATCGGCGCCGTGCAGGTCGAACAGCGGCAGGCCGTAGTGGGCAGACGGTTCTTCGGCGCGGGGGGCTGCGGCAGGTTCGGGCGCGAGCGGCGCCACGAGGTCGCTCAGCCTGGCCAGCGCGCCGGCGCGCACCCCCAGCAGGCGCAGCCGGCGCGTCAGGTCGACCCGCTTGAGGCATTCGCCCGCAGCGCGGCGGATGGTGCGCGCGTCGAGCGTGTGCGCCGGCAGCGTGAGGTCGCGCGTGACCGACTTGAAGTCGTCGAAACGCAGCTTGATGCCGATGGTCTTGCTCGCGTAGCCCTTGCGCGCCAGGTCGCCGGCGAGCTCGACGCACAGCTCGGTGAAGATGGCCGAGAGCGTGGCCCGGTCGCGCACGGCGTGCAGGTCGCGCTCGAAGGTGGTTTCGCGGCTGATCGACACCGGCTCGCTGTAGGTGACCACCTCGCGCGCGTCGCGCCCGTGCGAAGCCTCGTGCAACCAGCGGCCGTAGTTGGCGCCGAAGTGCTCGACCAGGAATACCGGGTCTGCTGCCGCGATGTCGCCGATGGTGTGCAAGCCAAGCCCGGCGAGCTTCTCGCTGGCCTTCGGCCCGATGCCATTGACCTTGCGCGCGGCCAGCGGCCAGATGCGCGCCGGGATGTCGGCGAAGCCCAGCAGCGTCAGGCCGTCGGGCTTGTCGAGCTCGGAGCACAGCTTGGACAGCAGCTTGTTGGGCGTGATGCCGATCGAGCAGGTGAGGCCGGTGGCGTCTTTCACCGCCTGCTTCAGCCGCAGCCCGGTGGCGCGGCCGGCATCGTCGTGCACGCCGGGCAGTTCGCTGAGGTCGACATAGATCTCGTCGATGCCGCGGTCCTCGACGCAGGGAGCGATCTCGCGCACCGCAGCCTTGAACAACCGCGAGTACTTGCGGTACTCGTCGAAGTCGACCGGCAGCAGCACGGCATCGGGGGCCAGCGCGGCCGCCTTCATCGTGCCCATGGCCGAGAACACGCCGAGCGCGCGTGCCTCGTAGGTGCTGGTGGTGATGACGCCGCGGCCGGTGTAGTCGCGCAGCCGGAAGAAGCGGCGCGTACCGTCGGGCATCAGTTCGGGCTGGTGGCGGCGGCCGCCGCCGATGACCACCGGCAGCCCGCGCAATTCAGGGTAGCGCAGCAGTTCGACCGACGCGTAGAACGCGTCCATGTCGAGATGCGCGATCAGGCGCGGCGCATCGGGGCTGTACATCCATACAGCATAACGGCCAGCCGGGGCGACGGCAAGCGCCGCCGCGCAGGGGAATCAGGCGACGACGGCGCCACCGCGCAGGCCGCGGTCGGCGCTGCCTTGGGGCGAGTAGGTGGTGTGGGCGTCTCGCGGCATCAGCACGTCCATCGCGCGGTCGAGCGCCGCGGTGGCGCGGGACAGCGATTCGCGCTGGGCGGCCACGAGGCCGCTGGTGCGCGCCAGGCGCTGGCGCAGCGCGGGGGAGACGGGGCCGCTGCGTGCGGCGCGGGCGAACTGGTCGACCGCGCCCGACAGGGCCCGGTGCAACTCGTTGGCCTGCAGTTCGATGCCGACCGAGTCGCGGGCGCGCAGCGCCTCGCCGAGCGCAGCCAGACGCTCCTCGACGGCCGTCAGCGCGGCGTCGAGGCGGGGGTCGGAGCTGCCCTGCGGCGCGTTGCTCATGGGCGGATCAGCGCTGGACCTTGCCCAGCACTTCTTGCGCGTTGGCGATCAGCTTGTCGGCGATCACCTCGGCGTTGATCTTGTAGCTGCCATCCGCGATGGCTTGCGAGATGCGCGAGACCTTCTCGGCATCGAAGTCCGCCGTGCTGGCGCCGGCCATCAGGCTGGCGGCCGAACTGGAAAGTTCGACCTTCGCGCTGGGGTCAGCGGCCGCGGCGCTGCCGGCCTGCGGCTTGGCAGCCTCGGCCGCCGCCTTGGCGGGTGCGGCGGCGCTGTCAGCGGCCGCCACGTTGCGTTTCTCTGCAGGATTGCCGATCTTCATGGTGTTCTCCTGAGGGAGGAGCCGGAGCACTTCCCGACGTTCATGGTCGGAATATCGGTGCGGCCCGCCGTGACTTTAGGCTCTTTTCGGAGAAGTCCCTCGAACAGGGGGGAAGCGCTGTTCACAGTTTGACCTCGGCCCGGCGTTCGCCCACCGGATCGGCGGTCAGGATGCGCCCACTTTCGGTACGAATTCGCGCCGGCTGGCCTTCGTTGCCCGGCGTCAGCGCCTGGCCCTCGCCGGAGATGCTGAATCCGCTGCCCTGCGCGACCACCTGCACCGTGTCGCCGGCGGCGAACCACTGGCGCGGCTGCAGGTGCGTGGTGCGCACGCTGCGGCCCGCATCCAGCGGGCGGGCCAGCGTGCGGCCCACGGCCAACTCCGGCCGGATCAGGGCCGCAGCCGCTTCTTCGGCCAGATCGACCTCCGCTTGAGCCAGGTCGCCCTCGACCAGCGTGCTGCCCACGGGCAGGGCGCGCGTGGCGACCAGCGCCTTGGCAAAGACTTTCACGGTGACCGGCAGGAACACGCTCCAGCGCGTCGGCCCGCGCAGGCAGCGCACGCCGATGCGGGTGCGGCCCCACATGCGGGCGTTCGGCGGCAGGTAGGGCAGCACCTCGTCGCAGGGCGCCAGGCGCAGGCGCGGATCGAGCGTGCCCACTTCCACCACCACCCGCGTGGCCTTCTGTTCTGGCGCGGCGGTGGCGGCGAAGCGGCGCACCTGCTGCTGCAGCGGCGACTCGTCCACCGTTGCGGCGCGCGCCGGCGCCGCGCACAGCAGCGCCGCCGCCAGCAGGCGCAGCAGGAACGGGAAGACGAGGGCCCAGGAATGCATGTCGTCACTGTAGGAGCAGGTCGACAAGCGCGGCGGCGCGAAATGGCGGCAGTTTGCCGTTCTATTCGCGCTTATGTCCGGCCGGGGGCTGAACAGAATCCTGTCACATCGCCTTACCGGGTCTCCGGTCGGGCCCAACCCGGATCGCGCCACCATGCTGAACCGCCTCACCAACTCGCTGGACTTCCACGGTCAGGCCCTCGCGCTGCGATCGGAGCGCCAGCGGCTGCTCGCCAGCAACATCGCCAACGCCGACACGCCGGGCTACGTCGCCCGCGACATGGACTTCGCGTCGGCGCTGCGCCAGGCCACCGGCAGCGCGAGCGGCGGGTTGCCTTCGACGCTGAGCACTTCGACCGCCGGCCACATCGCCGCGGCCACCGGCGCCCGCGCCGAACCCAACCTGCTGTACGCCAGCGCCAGCCAGACCAACCTCGACCGCAACAGCGTCGACATGGACCGCGAGCGCGCCGCCTTCGCCGACAACAGCGTGAAGTACGAAGCCACGCTGCGCTTCATCAACGGCAACGTGCGCACGATGCTCGACGCCATCAAGGGCCAATAAGGAGAACTCGCATGTCGATGTTCAACATCTTCAATGTCTCGGGAAGCGCGGCCTCGGCGCAGAGCCAGCGGCTGAACGTGGTGGCGAGCAACCTCGCCAACGCCGACACCGTGGCTGGCCCCGACGGCCAGGCCTACAAGGCGCGCCAGGTGGTGTTCCAGACGCAGCTGATGGGCGAGGTCGGCGCAGCCGGCGTGCGCGTCAGCACCGTGCAGGAAGACCAGACGCAAGGCCGCCGCGTGCACGACCCCAAGCACCCCGGCGCCGACGCCGAGGGCTACGTCACCTACAGCAACGTGAACCCGGTGGAGGAGATGGTCAACATGATCTCCGCCTCGCGCTCTTACCAGAACAACGTCGAGGTGATGAACACCGCGAAGAGCCTGCTGCTGAAGACGCTGCAGATGGGCCAGTGAAACCGAACTGAGCACACACCATGGCCGTCTCTTCCGTCACATCCGCCTCGACCGACCTGGCCGCGCAGACCAGCGCCAGCCCGGGCGATGCCTCCGATCGCTTCCTCAAGCTGCTGGTCGCGCAGATGCAGAACCAGGACCCGCTCAATCCGATGGACAACGCGCAGGTCACCAGCCAGATGGCGCAGATCAACACCGTCACCGGCATCGAGAAGCTCAACAGCTCGGTGGCGGGGCTGTCGAGCCAGTTCATGCAGATGCAGGCGCTGCAGGGCGCCAGCCTGGTCGGCCGCGATGTGATCGTGCCCGGCAGCCAGCTCGACATCGTCGACGGCGTGGGCCAGGGCGGCTTCGAGCTGAGCTCGCCGGCCGACGCGGTGAAGGTCGAGATCCTCTCGCCCAGCGGCCAGGTGGTCGAGACCATGCAGCTCGGCGCGCAGAGCGCCGGCATGCACAGCTTCGACTGGGCCGCCGGCACCGCCACCAACGACAGCGGCCTGCGCTTCAAGGTCACCTCCACGCTCGGCGGCACCACCACCACCGCCACCGCGCTGATGCGCGACCGCGTCGACGCGGTGAGCACCAGCGGCACCGGCTTCAGCCTCGAACTGGCCCGCTCGGGCAGCGTCGAGTACGGCGCGGTCAAGGCCTTCAACTGATCCCGAACTTCACCGAGGACACACCATGAGCTTCCAGCAAGGTCTTTCCGGACTGAACGCCACCAGCAAGAACCTGGAGGTGATCGGCAACAACGTCGCCAACGCCAACACCTTCGGCTTCAAGGCCGCGCGTGCCGAGTTCGCCGACATGTACGCCACCTCGATGAACGGATCGGGCACCAGCAACATCGGCATCGGCGTGAACCTGTCGGCGGTGTCGCAGCAGTTCACGCAGGGCAACATCGTCACCACCGAGAACCCGATGGACCTGTCGCTCAACGGCGCGGGCTTCTTCCAGGTGACCGATGGCCGCAGCCCCGTCACCTACACGCGCAACGGCCAGTTCAAGGTCGACCGCGACGGCTATGTCGTCAACAACTCGGGCGGCCAGCTGATGGGCTACCCGGCCGACGGCACCGGCACCATCCAGCCCGGCAACGCCAGCGCGCTGCGCATGCCCACCGCAGGCATCAACCCGGCCGCCACCTCGACGATCACGATGGAGATGAACCTCGACTCGCGCGCGGCCACCACCGTGCCCGCCGCCGGGCCGCAGATCATCCTCACCGACCCGAGCACCTACAACAATGCCACCTCGGTGACGGTGTACGACGACAAGGGCCAGGACGTCGCGCTGACCTACTACTTCCAGAAGTCGGCCACCGACACCTGGAACGTCTACGTCACCGCCAACGGCACGCCGATCTCCACCACCGGCGCCGGTGTCCCGGCGCCGTCGACGACGATCAACTTCCCGGCCAACGGCGGCACGCCGACCGCACCGGTGGGCACGGTGACGCTGAACATTCCCGCCTCGACCAACGCCAACGGTGCGCAGACCCTGGCCATCAGCGGCGTGCAGCTCGACCTGTCGGGCGCCACGCAGTACGGCTCCAACTTCGCGGTGACCGACCTGTCGCAGAACGGCTATGCGCCGGGCCAGCTGGTGGGCATCCAGTTCGAGGCCAACGGCATCATCACCGCGCGCTATTCGAACGGCCAGTCCAAGCCGGCCGGCCAGGTGGAGATCGCCACCTTCCGCAACCCGCAGGGCCTGCAGCCGCTGGGCAGCAACGCCTGGTCGCGCAGCTTCGCCTCGGGCGACCCGGTACTGGGCGTGCCGGGCGACGGCAACCTGGGCACCATCCAGTCGGGTTCGCTGGAGGAATCCAACACCGACCTGACCGGCGAGCTGGTCAACATGATCACCGCGCAGCGCGTCTACCAGGCGAATGCGCAGACGATCAAGACGCAGGACCAGGTGCTGCAGACGCTCGTCAACCTGCGTTGATTGACACCATGGACCGCGAACTTCGCCGACGCTTCCGGGCCGAGCGCCGGGCCGCTCCCAAGCCGGCCCGGATCCCCTTGGGGGGTCGTTCGATGTACTCAGCGAACGGGGGGCAGTCATGGACCGGATGATTTACCTGAGCATGTCCGGCGCGAAGGCGACCATGCAGCGCCAGGACGTGCTCGCGAACAACCTCGCGAACGCCTCCACGGTGGGCTTCCGCGCCGAGCTGCACGCCTTCCGTTCCGTGCCGGTCGAAGGCAGCGGCGCCAGCACACGCGTCTATGCGCTCGAGTCGACGCCGGGCTACAGCGACGCCCCCGGCGTCGTCAGCAACACCGGCCGGCCGATGGACGTGGCGATGCGCGGCAACGCCTGGCTCGCCGTGCAGGGGCTGGACGGCACCGAGGCCTACACGCGCGGTGGCTCGCTCGAGACCAGTGCCGACGGCACCGTGGTCACCCACGGCGGCCTGACGGTGCTCGGCGACGGCGGGCCGATCCAGGTGCCTGCCAACAGCGAGGTCAGCATCGCCGCCGACGGCACGGTCAGCGCACGCGGCGCCAACGGCCGCAGCGCCACGGTGGGCCGGCTCAAGCTGGTCACGCCGGAAGCGCCGCTGGAGCGCGGCACCGACGGCCTGTTCCGCGCGCCGGACGGCGACCTGCCGGCCGACGCCACCGCGCGTCTTCAGGACGGTGCGCTCGAAGGCAGCAACGTCAGCCCGGTCGAGACCATGGTCGCCATGATCTCCGCGGCGCGGCAGTTCGAGGCGCAGATGCGCATGCTGCAGACGGCGGAGAACAACGAGAAGACGGCGGCGCAGCTGTTGTCGATGTCCTGACGGACGGTTCGTTGCGGGAGAGCCCGCCGGTCGCGCCCGGCCGGCGGTAACTTTCATTTGCTGGCCCAAATGAAAGTCACCAAAGCAAAGGGCCTGAACACGATTCGGCTGGTTGACGTGGCAGCAGACCTGAGGCGGCTGGTGTCGCGCCGTGCTGGCTCGAAGCACCGAGCGCGTGTTGGACGATCTTTCGGTTCGATGGCCCTTGGCCTTCAACAGCCGAACCCTCTGGCCAGCGGCAGCAGCCAAATCGTATTCAGGCCCTCTTCTTTGGGTCCTTTCTTCTGGGCCAGCAGAAGAAAGGATCTCGCCGGCCGGGCGAGACCGGCGGGCTCTCCCGCAGGAGAAGAATGCGCCGACTTCAACCCTCTTTTCGACAGGTCGAGCAGCTCAAGCCCGAGCCAAGATCGGCCTCAACCGAGAAAGGGCTCTTGCCATGATGCGATCGCTGTGGACCTCGAAAACCGGCATGGAAGCCCAGCAGACGCAGCTGGACGCCATCTCGCACAACCTCGCCAACGCCTCGACCAACGGCTTCAAGAAGTCGCACGTGGTGTTCGAGGACCTGATGTACCAGAACATCCGCCAGGCCGGGGCCAACAGTTCCGAGCAGACCACGCTGCCCACCGGGCTGCAGGTCGGCCTGGGCACGCGCGCCGTGGCCAACGTGCGCAGCTTCACGCAGGGCAACCTGCAGCAGAGCAGCAACCCGCTGGACCTGGCCGTGCAAGGCAACGGCTTCTTCGAGGTGCAGATGCCCGACGGCACCACCGGCTACACGCGCGATGGCTCGTTCCAGGTCAGCGCGCAAGGCCAGCTGGTCACCAACAACGGCTACCTGCTGCAGCCCGGCATCACCATTCCCGCCACCGCGCAGAGCGTGACCATCGGCACCGACGGCACGGTCAGCGTCACGCTGCCCGGGCAGGCGCAGCCGCAGTCGGTCGGGCAGATCCAGCTCGCCAGCTTCGTCAACCCGGCCGGCCTGGAACCCAAGGGTCAGAACCTCTACGCCGAGACGGCTGCCTCGGGCGCGCCGGCCACCGGTGCGCCGGGCAGCAACCAGCTCGGCACCGTGAAGCAGGGCTTCGTCGAGACCTCGAACGTCAACGTCGTCGAGGAGCTGATCGGCATGATCCAGACGCAACGCGCCTACGAGCTGAACTCGAAGGCGATCCAGACCTCCGACCAGATGCTGCAGAAGCTCGGCCAGCTATGAACATCCCCCCCCGTAGCGCCTTCGGCGCTCCCCCCCAGGGGGGCGCCCCCAGCGGCCCGGCGAAGCCGGTTCCGCGGCGGCTGCTTGGCTTGTTGCCGCTCGCTGGGCTTGCGCTGGCCGGATGCCAGACGCTCAACGCCCCGGCCAAGGTCGACGTGGCCGAGCCGACGTCGGCGCTGCCCGTTGCGCATGCCGCGCCGGTGATCAACAACGGCGCGATCTTCCAGGCCGCGCAGTACCGGCCGCTGTTCGAAGACCACCGCGCGCGGCTGGTCGGCGACACGCTGACAGTGCAGATCGTCGAAAAGGTCTCGGCCAGCCAGAAGAGCACCAGCAGCATCGACAAGAGCGGCAAGCTCAGCGCCGGCGTGACCGCGCTGCCGTTCGTCTCGGCCAACTCCTTCGGCCGCGCCAGCGCCGCCGGGACCTCGAGCAACACCTTCGAGGGCAAGGGCAGCACCGAGAACACCAACGACTTCTCCGGCACCATCACCGCGACGGTGACTGGCGTGCTGCCCAATGGCCACCTGCTGGTGGCCGGCGAGAAGCAGATCGGCGTGAACCACAACGTCGACGTGCTGCGCTTCTCCGGCCAGGTCGACCCGCGCGCCATCCAGCCGGGCAACACCGTCGCCTCGGCGTTGATCGCCAATGTGCGCATCGAGCACCGCGGCCGCGGCGCGCAGGCCGAGTCGCAGGGAATAGGCTGGCTCGCACGCTTCTTTTTGAACGTTCTGCCGATCTAGCTGCGCGAAGAATGGGGTCATGGACAATGACTCCCACCCCGACCGCACCGAACGCCTGATCCGCACGCTGATCGCAGCGACGGTGGTGATGGCCAGCGCCGCCCTGTGGTGGCCGGTCACCGCGAATGCCGCGCGCATCAAGGAGCTGGCCTCCGTGCAGGGCGTGCGCAGCAACCCGCTGGTCGGCTACGGCCTCGTGGTGGGCCTGGACGGCACCGGCGACCAGACCACCTCCACCCCCTTCACCGCGCAGAGCATCGCCGCGATGCTGCAGCAGATGGGCGTGACGGTGCCCCCCGGCGCCAGCATGCAGCTGAAGAACGTCGCCGCGGTGCTCGTCACCGCGCAGCTGCCGCCCTTCGCGCAGCCGGGGCAGACGCTGGACGTGAACGTCTCCTCGCTCGGCAACGCCAAGAGCCTGCGCGGCGGCACGTTGATCGCCACGCCGCTCAAGGGCGCCGACGGCCAGGTTTACGCGCTGGCGCAGGGCAACCTGATCGTCGGCGGCGCCGGCGCCTCGGCCGGCGGATCCAAGGTGCAGATCAACCACCTCAGCGCCGGCCGCGTGCCCGAAGGCGCGACGGTGGAGCGCGCCGTGCCCACGCCGCTGAACCAGGGCGAGTACCTGCAGCTCGACCTCAACGCGAATGACTTCGGCACCGCCCGCGAGGTGGCCAAGGCGATCAACACGAAGATGGGCGAGGGCGTCGCGCAGGCGCTCGATGGCCGCGTCATCCGCGTGCGCATGCCGCCCGAACCCGATGCGCGCGTGTCCTTCATGGCCGACATCGAGAACCTGCCGATCGAGCGCGCCGCGCCGGCCGCGCGCGTGGTGATCAACGCGCGCACCGGCTCCATCGTCGTCAACCAGTCAGTGACGCTGTCGTCCTGTGCGGTGGCACACGGCAACCTGTCGGTGACCATCAGCACCACGCCCGTGGTCAGCCAGCCCGGCCCCTTGTCGGGCGGGCAGACGGTGGCGCGCGAGAAGTCCGACATCACCATCAACCAGGCGCCGGGCTCGCTGATCCAGATGCCTGCCGGCACACAGCTGGTCGACGTGGTCAAGGCGCTGAACTCGCTCGGCGCCACGCCGCAGGACCTGCTAGCGATCCTGCAGGCCATCAAGGCGGCCGGCGCACTGAACGCCGAACTCGAGGTGATCTGATGGCCATCAACCCGAACGCTCCGCTGGCCACCGACACGCGCTCGATCGATGCGCTGAAGGCCAGCGCCGCGCGCGACCCGAAGGCTGCCATCAAGGAGGCCGCCAAGCAGTTCGAGGCGCTCTTCATGCAGCAGATCATGAAGAGCATGCGCGAGTCGACGATGAGCTCGGGCATGCTCGACAACTCGGGCACGCAGATGGGCACCGAGATGCTCGACACGCAGTTCGCCACCAAGATGACAGGGCTGCCCGGCGGCTTGTCGGAGGTGATCGCGCGGCAGCTCGAGCGCCAGATGGGTGGCGCATTGCCGGCCATTCCCGACACGGCGGCGACCCAGGCTCCGCCCAAGGCCACGCCCACGCAGGCCGGCTTCGTGCAGCAGCACAGCAGCGCCGCGCGTGCCGCCGAGGCGGCCACAGGCATCCCGGCAGCCTTCATGGTGGCGCAGGCGGCGCACGAATCGGGCTGGGGCAAGCGCGACATCCGCAACGCCGACGGCAGCTCGTCGAACAACCTGTTCGGCATCAAGGCCGGCGCGTCCTGGAAGGGCGCGGTCGCCGAGGTCACGACCACCGAATACGTCGACGGACAGCCGCGCAAGGTGACGGCGAAGTTCCGCGCCTATGCGTCGCCCGCCGAATCGTTCGCCGACTACGCGCAGCTGATGAAGACCAGCCCGCGCTACACCGGCGTGCTGGCCAACTCGAGCACCGCCGAAGGCTTCGCCCGCGGCCTGCAGAAGGCGGGTTATGCCACCGACCCGGCCTATGCCGACAAGCTGGCCCGCACGATCAACACCACGTTGCGCCTCCAGCGCGCCGTGACCTGAAGGGACCGACGCCATGGGCGCTTCCGCACTGATGTCGCTGGGCATGCGCGCGATGACCGCGAACTACGCGGCGCTGCAGGCCACCGGCCACAACATCGCCAACGTCAACACCGCCGGCTACTCGCGACAGAGCGTGGAGCTGGAGACCAACGGCGGGCAGTTCACCGGCGCCGGCTTCTTCGGCAAGGGCGTCAACGTGGCGAGCGTGAAGCGCGAGCACAGCGAGTTCCTCACCCGCGAGGCCTCTACCAGCCGTGCCATCGCCGCCGCCGACGAGACGCGCAGCCTGCAGCTGCAGCAGCTCGAGAAGGCCTTCCCGCTCGGCGAGCAGGGCATCGGCTATGCGGCCGGCCAGCTCTTCAACGCCTTCGTCGACGTGGCCAACAAGCCTGCCGATGCCTCCTCGCGCCAGGTGGTGCTGGCGCGCACCGGCGAGTTCGCGCAACGCCTGCGCACCGCCGGCGAGCAGATCGACAACATCCAGCAGGGCGTGACCGAGGAACTGCGTGCCAGCATCACGCAGGTCAACATGCTGGCCGGCCGGGTGGCCGAGCTGAACCAGAAGATCGCCGCGGCGCAGGGCTCGGGCCAGACGCCCAACGACCTGCTCGACCAGCGCGACCAGGCCATCAGCGACATCAGCCAGTACCTGCAGGTCAACACCATCGCGGCCGGCGACGGCAGCATGAGCGTGTTCATCGGCGGCGGCCAGAAGCTGGTGCTGGGCACGCAGACGACCAAGCTGGTCGCGGTGACCGACGCCTTCGACCCCTCGCGCCTGCAGCTCGGCGTGAACGACTCCGGCTCGTTGCGCCAGATGCCCGACGAGCTGGTCACCGGCGGCGCGATCGCCGGCCTGCTGCGCTTCCAGAACAGCGACCTGATCGATGCGCGCAACCAGCTCGGCCAGATCGCCGCGGCGGTGGCCGGCAGCGTGAACCGCCAGCAGGCACTGGGCCTGGACGGCAGCCAGCCGGCGGTGGCCGGCTCGCCGCTGCTGTCGGTGGGCGGCCCGCGGGTGCTGCCTTCGTCGAGCAACGCCAGCGTCGCCGGGGTGCCGGTGGCCAGCTACGTCAACGGCAGCGGCGATCGCGTACCCAGCGTGAGCCTGTCGGTGGTGGAACCCACCGAACTGCAGGCCAGCGACTACGAACTCTTCGCCGACCCCAGCCTGGCCGCGGGCAGCTACACGCTGACGCGCCGCTCCGATGGCACCAGCCAGACGGTGACGAACGGCTCCGTCGTCGACGGCTTCCGCATCGACATCGTGGCGCCGGCGCCGGCGGCCAACGACCGCTTCCTGCTGCAGCCGGTGGCGGCCGCGGCCAGCCGGGCCACGCTGGCGCTGGACAACCCGCGCGGCATCGCCGCCGCGTCGCCGGTGATGGCGACCTTCGATGTCGACAACACTGGCACGGCCACGCTGGCCGCGCTCAGCGCCACCGGCGTCACGCCAGCGGCCGCAGAACTCACCGCGACACTGACCTTCACCAACGACACCGGCGCCTACAGCTGGGAGCTGCGCGATGCCGCCAACGCACTGGTGCGCAGCGGCACCGGCACCTGGACGGCCGGCCAGAGCATCCGCAGCGACGCCTGGACGCCGGCCACGCCGGCGCAGCGCTACGACTGGGAGCTCTCGCTCAGCGGCGTGCCGCGCAGCGGCGACGTGCTGACGGTGGGCAAGACCAGTTTCCCCGCCGCCGACAACGGCAATGCCCGCGCGATGATGGGCCTGCGCGATGCCGGCCTGGTCGGCCAGGTCACGCAGGCCAGCGGCACGGTGGTGCCCGGGGTCAGCGTCACCGATGCCTATGCCAACGTGCTGGCCAACGTCGGCGTGCGCGTGCAGAGCGCCAGGTACTCGGCGCAGCAGTCGGCTTCGATCGCCGACGATGCCAAAGCGGCGCTCACCGACAAGACCGGCGTCAACCTCGACGAGGAAGCGGCGCGCCTGATCCAGTTCCAGCAGAGTTACCAGGCCGCAGCCAAGATGCTGCAGGTCGCGCAGTCGCTGTTCGACACGCTGCTGCAGACCGCCGGCTGAAGGAGAAACACACCATGTCTTCGCGCATCAGCACCACCCGCGTCCACGAGGCCGGTATCGAGACCCTGCAGAAGCGGCAGACCGAGCTCGCCGATGCCCAGGAACGGCTCACTTCGGGCAAGCGCGTGGCCAAGGCCAGCGACGACCCGGCCGCAGCGGCCCGCGCCGAGCGCGCGCTGGCCGGCGAGATGCGTGCCCAGACCAGCGAGCGCGCGGTCGAGGCCAGCCGCACCGCCATGTCGCTGTCGGAGACGGCGATGGGCGATGTGGTCGAGCTGCTTCAGCAGGCCCGCGAGGCGATGGTCGCCGCCGGCAATGCCTCGTACACCGACAACGAGCGCAAGGGGCTGGCCGAGAAGCTCACCTCGATCCGCCAGCAGCTGCTGTCGGTGGCCAACCGGACCGATGGCGCGGGCAGCTTCCTGTTCGGCGGGCAGGGGGCCGGCGCGGCCCCCTTCGTCGACGCGGCCGGCGGCGTGCAGTACCGCGGCATCGCGGGCGAACGCCGCACCGAACCGGCCACCGACCTGCCGCTGACCATCAACGGCGACGGTGTATTCATGACTTCGCTCACCGGCAACGGCGTGTTCCAGACCAGCGCCGCGGCCGGCGTCACGCAGGCCTGGATTGACAACGGGCAGGTCAGCGACCCGTCCGCGCTGACCGGCTCCACCTACACGCTGCAGTTCAGCGTCGCCGCCGGCGCCACCACCTACGCGGTGCTGGAGAACGGCCTGCCCACGGCGGTGACCGCCGCGCCCTATGTCTCGGGACGCGACATCACGGTGGACGGCCAGACCTTCCGCATCAGCGGCGCGCCGGCGAGCGGCGACCAGTTCACGGTGCAGCCTTCGACCGCCACGCTGTCGGTGTTCGACACGCTGGACCGCGCCATCGGCCAGCTCGGCACGCCCAGCCGCACGGCCGCGCAGATCGCGCAAGGCAACACCGACGCGCTGCGCGACATCGACCAATCGGTGTCGCAGCTGCAGGGCGCGCGTGCCGCCGCCGGCGAGATGCTGGTGCGCATCGACAGCGAGACCGGCCGCCTGGCCGACCAGAAGCTGGCCAATCAAAGCGAGCGCAGTCGTGCGGAAGATCTCGACATGACCGATGCCATCTCGAAGTTCCAGAGCCTGCAAACCGGCTACGATGCCGCGCTGAAGTCGTACTCGATGGTGCAGCGGCTGTCGCTGTTCCAGTATCTCAACACGTAAGGCCCCCATGCTCGACGTTGCGATCCTCGGCCAGGTGGCCTTCGGCTACTCGCCCTTCATCGACCGCAACCGGGCGGTGTCGGCCACGCGGCTGACCGTCTTCCCGCTGAAGACGGACAGCTCGCCCGACGCCGCGCAGCTGCTGCATGCGGTGGGCGGCGTGTGGCCGGCCGACGGTGCGCGCGTGTCGCTCAACGTGGCCGGCGAATCGCTGCTGCAGGACCTGATGCAGGCCCAGCCGGCGCCGAACGTGATGGTCGAGATCCCGGCCTTCATGGCCTGCGACCCGGCGAACACCGCTTCCATCGTCTCTCTGCATGCCAACGGCAACTCCTTGCTGCTCAAGGGCCGGCCGCTGTCGGAGCTGCCCCGCGAGGTGCTGCCCTGCTTCAAGTACTCGATCATCGACCTGGCCGACGATCGCCGTGCCGACGGCTCCAAGCCGCCGCCCGGCGTGACGCGCAACATCCCGCACGTGCAGGCGGGCGTGCGCAGCATCACCGAGATGGAGCACGCCTTCGCGCGCGGTGCCGAGGCCGTGCTGGGCTGGCCGATCGACGACGCCATCCAGGCGGGCAACGCCAAGGCCCGTGCCGGACAGCCCGACATGCAGACCATGGTGCAGCTGATCCGCCAGGTCGATGCGGAGGAGCCGATCGAGAAACTCGAGAACACCCTCAAGCGCGACCCACAGCTGGCCTTCAAGCTGATGCGCTACATCAACTCGCCGGCCTTCGGGCTGCGCGTGGAGATCAGTTCGTTCCGCCACGCCATCATGATGCTCGGCTACAAGCGCCTGAAGCGCTGGGTGGCGCTGCTGCTGGCCACCGCCAGCAAGGACGTCAACCTCAAGCCGGTGATGTTCGCCGCGGTGCGCCGCGGCCTGCTGATGGAGGAGCTTGGCCGCGAGAGCAGCGACGAGGAGATGCGCAGCGAGATGTTCATCTGCGGCGTGTTCTCGCTGCTCGACCGCATGTTCCAGCAGCCCTTCAAGGAGCTGCTGGCCAACATCCCGGTGCCCGAGCGCGTGTTCCAGGCGCTGGCCGAGGAGACCGGCCCCTTCCAGCCCTACGTGAACATGGTGCGGGCGATCGAGAACGAGTCGCTGTTCGACTTCCGCGAGTGTGCCGACGCGCTGATGACCAGCGTCAGCGAGATCAACCGCGCGCAGCTGCGCGCGCTGATGGCGGCGAGCCAGCTCGAATGAGGCGGCCGCCGCCGTGGCACTGAGGGGCCCGGTCCGCCCCGAGACCCGGCTGCCACTGGCGGCCTGGCACCCCCTGCTCGACAGCCTCGGCGAGGCCGTGCTGCTGCTCGATGCGGCGGGGCAGGTCAGCTTTGCCAACAGCGCCGCGACGCGGCTCGTGCCCGATGCCGTGGGCCTGTCGCTGCCCCGGCTCGAAGCGCTGTTCGGCGCGCCGGCCGTGGCCTGGCTGCAGGCCGCGCAGCGCGGTGAGGCGCGTGCCGCCGAGCCGCCGCTGGCGCGCCTGCCCGACGGCAGCGCCTTCACGCTGGCCTGGCGCCGGCTCGATTCGGGAGAAGCGGTGCTGCGCCTGCTGCCCGCGGCCGTGTCGGCGCCGCCGTCCGAGCCGGTGCACGCGGTGCACGAGGCCTTCCGGCTCGTCTGGGACGCACCGTTCCCCGCCACGCTGCAGGATGCCGCCTTCCGGCTCGTCGACGTGAACCCAGCCTATCTCGAGTTCACCGGCCACTCGCGCGACTGGCTGATCGGGCGCGACCCGCTCGAGCTGCAGCCTGCCGAAGACCGCGCCAGCAGCCTGGAGGCGCGCGAGGCCTTCCTCGCCAACTCCGCGCTCGCCGACACCGGCCCGTTGTTCGAGCGCCGCCTGCTCGACGCCGGCGGCCATGAGCGCTGGTACCGAGCCGCGCGGCGCCGGGTCACCGATGCGCAGGGCCGCACCTTGCTGCTGGTGGTGATGCAGGACTCGACCGCCGAGCACGTGGCGCGCGAACGTGCCGACCGCTCGGCCCGCGAGCTGGACAACTGGTTCGACCTCAGCCCGGTGGGCATGGTGCTGTTCGACGATCGCGGCCTGCTGGTGCGCAGCAACCCGGCTTTCGAAGCGTTGGTAGGCAGCATGCCGGTGATGCTGTCCGACGCGAACCTGCCGCTGCGGGAACTGCTGTGCTGGGCCGGCGATGCGCCCGACGCCGCGCTGCGCCCCGGCGCGCCGCCGCTGGAGCGCCAGGTCTGGATGCCGCAGCCCGGCGGCGCCGACTTGCGGCTGCGCTCCATCGTGCGCTGCTACAAGGCGCCCGGCGGGCACCGCCGCCACATGGCGGTGGTCGAGGACCGCAGCGTCGAGGAGGAGCGCGACCTCGCGCAGATGCAGATCGGCGCGATGATGGACACCGCCGGCGTCGGCCTGGCCACCTTCCAGGAATCCTCCGGCTGGGTGCGCCAGCGCCAGACCGGCGGCGGCGGCGGGGCGCCCTCGGCGCTGCAGGCGATCGGGCGCGACGTGGTGATGCCCGAATCGCTGCCCGAGTACGAGCGGCTGCAGCGCGCACTCAAGCTCGGCGAGCGCGCCGAGGTGCGTTATGCCGTGCGCCACCCTGAGCTCGGCCAGCGCTGGCTGCTCACGCGCGTCGAACCGGCCACCATGGCCTCCGGCCAGCGCACCACCTCGGTGGTGACGCTGGACGTCACCGAGCAGCAGCAGGCCCAGCTGCGCAGCGAGGAACTGCTGCGCGAGATGTCCAACATTCTCGAGAGCACCGTCACCGGCATCGCGCAGCTGCGCGGCGGCCTGCTGGTGCGCTGCAACCAGCGATTCGAGGCGATGGTCGGGCTCGCGGCGGGCGGCGCGGCCGGGCGCGGCCTGGTCGACCTGTTCGGCGGTGATCCGAATGTGCGGCACGTGGCGGTCGAGGGGCTGAACACCCTGAGCAGCGGCGAGGTGATGGAGACCGAGTTCGAGTTCGCGCCGCCGGGCCTGCCGATGCTGTGGTACGGGCTGTCGGTGCGCCGCACCGATTCCGGCACGGGCAGCGTCGAGCTGATCGCGGTGCTCTCCGACATCACCCGGCTGAAGCTGCAGCAGACCGAGCTGGAGCTGGCGGCACGCGACCGCGAGCTGATGTTCAGCCTCTCGGAGGTGGGCATCGCCTCGGTGCGCGACGGCCGCATCCAGCGCGCCAACGATGCGCTGGCCCAGCTGGCCGGCTGGCCGACCCCGGAGCTGGCCTCGCTGACGCTGTCCACGCTCTACGCCGACCCGGCCGACTATGCACGCCGTTGGCCGCACCAGGAGCGCGAGCTGCGCCTGCAGGGCCGCTGGAGCGGCGAGATGCAGCTGCGCCGCCGCGACGGCCAGCTGCTGTGGGTGCAGCTCGGCCTGCGGCTGGTCAGCCAGGGCGATCCGTCGGTGGGTTTCATCGCCTCGGTCGTCAACGTCGACGCGCGCCACCGCGCCGAGCTGGCGGTCACGCTGCAGGCCGAACGCACGCGGGCCATCCTCGACTCGGTGCTGGTGGGCATCGTCACCGTGGGCGCCCACGGCATCGAGTGGATGAACCGCTCGGCGCGGCGCATGTTCGGCGGCGACCTGGCCGACTTCCTCAACCAGCCGATCTCGACGGTGGCCACGCCCGAGCCGACGCACCCGTTCCGCCGCACGCACTACCTGGAAGAGCTGGCCGAGGGCCAGGCCGAGACCTTCGAGTGCCGCGTGAAGGCGCGCGACGGGCGCGAGTTCTGGGTGGTCGGCAATGCCGTGGCCACGGCGCGCGATTCCACCGGCCGCCAGCTCACCTACGCGTTGCTCGACATCGAGCGCCGCCGCCAGGCCGAGGCGCGCATGTCGGAGGCGCAGGCCTCGCTGCAGCGCATCATCGAGGCCGCGCCGATGGCGATCACGTTGCGCGACGCGCGCTCGCTGAAGGTGCTGCAGGTCAACCAGGTGGCGGCACGCAACATCGGCCGACCGACCGAGCAGATGATCGGCATGGCGCCCGAGCAGCTGTTCGATGCCGAGACAGCCGCTCAGCGTCGCGCCGACATGGAGCAGGCGCTGGCCTCGCGAGATCTCACGCAACGCGAGTACCGCGTCGAGGCGGACGGCGTGCCGCAGGTGTGGGATGCGCGCTATCTGCCGCTGTCCACCGTGCCGGGCCAGCCGCCCGACCAGTTGCTGCTGGTGGCCACCGACGTGACCGAGCAGCGCGCCGCGCAGGAGGCGCGTTTCGAGGCGGCCATTGCGCAGCGCGAGATGCTGGTCAAGGAAGTGCACCACCGCATCAAGAACAACCTGCAGGGCGTGGCCGGCCTGCTGCAGCAGATCGCCCAGCGCAAGCCGGAGGTGGCGGGCGTGATGTCCGAGGTCGTCGGGCAGGTACAGGCGATCGCGCAGGTCTACGGCCTGCAGGTCGGCGTGACCGGGCCGCTGCGGGTGAAGAGCGTGGTCGAGGCGATCGCGCAGTCGGTGCAGCGCACCTTCGGCCGCACGATCCGCTTCGCGCTGGAGGGGCCGGCGCCGCACCGATGGGCGCTGCCCGAGGCCGAATCGATCCCGATCGCGCTGACCATCAACGAACTGCTGACCAATGCCGTCAAGCACAGCGTCGATGCCGATGTGTGCTGCACGCTGACCTGCGCCGAGACGGGCGTGCGCCTGGCCATCCGCAACGTCGGCGTGCTGCCGGCCGACTTCAACCTCGCGCGCGTGCCGGGCGGTGTGTCCGGCCTGGGCCTGGTGCGCGCGCTGCTGCCGCGGCGCAGCGCCTCGCTGGGCATCGTGCAGGACGGCGCGCAGGTGCTCGCCACCGTGACTCTGGACCCGCCGAGCATCACCCGGCTGGAGCCGGCATGAATACGGGGCCCGGTTTGTCGGACAATCCGCTGCAACGCGACTTCGACGACAGGGCGTGACGGTGGCCACGACAGGCAAGGGCAGGATCCTGGTGGTGGACGACGACCGGCTGGTGCTGGCCACGCTGACCCATGGCCTGATGCAGGCCGGCTACGAGGTCATCGACGCCGACAACGGCGACGACGCCATCCTGCTCGCCCGCGAGCGCCGGCCCGACCTGGCTTTGCTCGACATCCGCATGGAAGGCAAGAGCGGCTTCGACGTGGCAGCCTACCTGCGCGAGTACTGCCAGATCCCGTTCATGTTCCTGTCCGCCTTCTCCGACGACGCCACCGTGGCGCAGGTGAAGGCGCTCGGTGCCGTCGCCTACCTCGTCAAGCCGCTGGACATCCGGCAGATCGTGCCGGCGGTCGAGGCGGCCTTCGCGCACATCGACGCGCGGCGTGCGCCGGCGGCGCCGACGCAGCCCGGCGAACTGCGCACGGCCAGCCCCGCCACCGAATCGCTGGAACCCGCGGTGGCCATGGCCGTGGGCGTGCTGATGCACCGCTATTCGCTCGGTCGCGGTGCAGCGTTGGAGCGCCTGCAGCGGCTGGCTGCCAGCGAACAGCGCAGCCTGGCCGACCAGGCCGAGCGGCTGCTGCAGGCCGTGGAACTGCTGTCGAGCTCAGGCCACTGACGCGGGCCACCCGGGGGCGCTCACCCCGGCGGGATGCTGAAGTGGAAGCTCGCGCCGCGCTCGACCTCGGCCTCGGCCCAGACCTCGCCGCCGTGGCGCCGGACGATGCGACGCACCGTAGCGAGGCCGATGCCCGTGCCCTGGAAGTCGCTGGCACTGTGCAGGCGCTGGAAGACCCCGAACAGCCGCTCGGCGAAGCGCATGTCGAAGCCCGCACCGTTGTCGCGCACCGTGAAGGTGTCGGGGTGCTGCGGCCGGCGCTCCAGCCAGACCTCGGGCGCCCGGCACTTGCCGGTGTACTTCCAGGCGTTGCCCAGCAGGTTTTCGAGCACCAGGCGCAGCAGGGTCGGGTCGCCGGTGACTTGCAGTCCGGGTTCGACGTGCAGCAGCACATCGCGTCCGGGTGACTGGCGGCGCAGGTCCTCGGCCACGTAGGCGGCCAGCTGCGACAGGTTGACCGGCTGGCGCGCCAGCGGCTGCGACGACAGCTTGGACAGCGTCAGCAGCGCGTCGATCATGCTGTTCATGCGCGCAGCCGCGCCGAGCACGCGGTCGAGGTGGTCATTGCCGATGCGGTCGAGGGCGTGGCCGTAGTCCTCCTTGAGGATCTTCGTGAAACCCTCGACCACGCGGATCGGCGCGCGCAGGTCGTGCGACACGGTGTAGCTGAACGATTCGCGCTCGGTCTCGGCGCTGGCATCGGGAGCCGCCGGCAGCGGGTCGTCGAGCAGGCGCAGCGTGCCCGCGTAGCCGGCGAAGGCACCGCTGTCGTCGACGCAGGCGCGGCCCTGCAGCCGCACGCGGCGCATCGGGCCGCCTTGGGCCGGGGCGAAGCGGGCCTCGACGTCCTGCAGCGGCAGGCAGCCGTCGAGCTGCGAGCGCAGCGAAGCCGCATCGGTGCCGGTGAAGCGCTCCCAGAGCAAGGTGCCGGTGGTGTCTTCGGCCGCCGCGGCCGAGCCCGGCGGGGCTTTCAGCATCTGCAGCCGGTGTCCGGCATCGCTGCGCCACTGCCACAGGTCGAGCATCTCCTCGAGCCGGCGCAGCTCGTCGCGGCTGCGGCGCAGCGCGGCCAGTGCCTGCCAGTGCCTGCGGCCGGCCCACAACGCGAGCAAGGCGCCGATCACGAAGGAGGGCAGGGCGACGGCCCAGACGCTGCCTGCCGAGGCGGTTTCGGCCGCCATCGCCGGCGTGGCACACCACGCCAGGGCCGCGCCGAGCGCCGCAGTCCGCGGGGCCAGGCCGTGTCGAGCGGGTACCGCCAGAGCCACGTGCATGCGCAAGATTGTAAAGAGGCGTTGCCGAGGCAGGCGTCACCAAAGCCGGTTCAAGTTCGGGGGCAGGGCGCCGATGAGCCTGAGGTGTCGCGCCGTTCCGACGCAGTGGCCGCTCGCCCATCACCCCGCCATGCTCAGTTTCCTCTACCGCACCTTGTTCTGGCTGGCCGCCGCCGCGGCGGGCCTGGCGCTGCTCGGCCCGGATCGCTTCGCGACGGTGCTGACCGCGGTAGCGGGTGTCGGCCTGTTGCTGTCGTACGGCGCCTGGCGGCTGGCGTTGGCGAACGAGCGCCGGGCGGCCCACGCGGATGGCGACGCCACCGAGCCCGCCCAGCTCGACGAACTCGCCCTGCTGGAGATCGCCACGCGGCTGTCGCAGGCCATTGCCGGCAGCACCGGGTTCGATGCGGCGCTGCATGCGGCGGCCGACACCCTGCGCGCCGAACTCGGCTCGCGCGAAACCACGGTCCACCGCGTGCTCGCCATCGAGCCGCCGCTGGCGCACCTGGCCACGCTGGTCGAGGGCCAGGCCGGCGGCATCGGCGTCGAACATCGTGTGCGGCTCGAGCGTTCGCCGCTCGGTGAAGCCTTGCGCGAACGGCGCGTGGCCGGCGCGGGGCTCGGTCCGTTCGCGATTCCGGTGCTGCGCGCGCAGGCGCCGGTGGCCGTGATCGAGCTGGGTCCGGTGGCGCTGCAGGCGCCGACCGAGGCGCTGAAATCCCTGTTCGAGCTGACGCGCCAGCAACTGGGCCGGTTCCACGGGGCCGCAGCCGAGCCAACACGGCCAATCGGCGACGAGTTGCTGCGCAGCCTCCCGGCCAGCGTGATCGTCACCGACGCGACCGACGGCCGCGTCATGGAGCTCAGCCGCCAGGCCGAGCGCGAATTCGGCCTGCAGCGCGATGCGCTGGTCGGGCTCACGGTGGCACAGGCCTTCGGTCACGCCGTGCAGGCCCGGGTGGCGCCGGCGTTGGCCGAGGCCGCGGCGTCCGATGCACCGGTGAGCCAGGAGTTCGAGCTGCCGTCGCCGCAGGGCACGCGGGTGATCTCCGCCGTGCACGGTGCCTTGAAGGCGGGCGAGGCGGCGCACTTGATGCTGACCGTGCTGCGCGACGTGACCGAAGAGTGGCAACGCCGGCGCGAACTGCTCGAGTCGCAGGCGCGGGCGCGCGAGTTCGCCGAGACGGTGGACGACAGCCTGTTCGTCAGCAACCCCGACCGATCCGAATTCCGCTTCATTGCCAGCAGCGCGTTCGACACCTGGGGCGTCCCGCGCGAGCTGATCGAACGGGAGCCCGGGCGCATCTACGACAACGTGATCGAGGAGGATCGGCCACGGCTCGAAGCACGCCGGCAGGCCGAGCTGCACCAGCAAAGCGCCGACGTCAGCGTGCGCATCCGCCACCCGTCGCGCGGCCTGCGCTGGCTGCGCACGCGCACGCGGACGAAGCCGATGCCCGACGGCAGCATGCGCGTGTACGGCATGGTCACCGACGTCACCGCAGAGCGGCAGCGCGAGCTGGACCTGGAACGCGCGCGCGACGAGGCGCAGGCCGCCAGCCAGGCCAAGAGCCAGTTCATGGCCAACATGAGCCACGAGATCCGCACGCCGATGAACGGCATCCTCGGCATGACCGAGCTGCTGCTGGGCACTTCGCTGGACGACCGCCAGCGCCGCTTCGCGCAGGCGGTGTACCGCTCCGGCGAGTCGCTGCTGGAGATCATCAACGACATCCTCGACTTCTCGAAGATCGAGGCCGGGCGGCTCGAGCTCGCTCCCGTCGAGTTCACCTTGCGTTCGGTTGTCGAGGACACCCTGGAACTGCTGGCGCCGAGGGCCCACGAGAAGGGGCTCGAGCTGAGCTTCCGCGCGGCCACCGGCCTGCCGGAGGTGGTGCGCGGCGACCCGCTGCGGCTGCGCCAGGTGCTCACCAACCTGGTGGCCAACGCGATCAAGTTCACCGAGCACGGCGAGGTCGTCGTCGACCTGCGCCTGGGCCCGCATCCCCAGGGCGAGGTGCCGGCCGGCACGCTGGCCTTCGAGTTCGGCGTGCGCGACACCGGCATCGGCATCGAGGCCGACGTGCTGCCGCGACTCTTCAATGCCTTCACGCAGGCGCATGGCGGCATGTCGCGCCGCTACGGCGGCACCGGGCTGGGGCTGGCGATCTCGCGCCAGCTTGTCGTGCTGATGGGCGGCCACATCGAGGCGCGCAGCGCGCCGGGGCTCGGTTCGGAGTTCCGCTTCACACTGCCGCTCGTGGCGCTGGAGGGCCGCGCCGGCCTGCCTGACGGGCTGCAGGCCGATCTGGCCGCGCTTCGCGTACTGGTCGTGGAAGACAACCCGACCAACCGCACGGTGCTCGAGCACATGCTGCGAGACTGGGGCATGCAGGTCACGCTGGCCGAGGACGGCGTGCGCGCCCTGGAACTGCTCGAAGCGCCCGGCACCGGGGCCGCGCCCTTCGACCTGGCCCTGGTGGACATGCACATGCCCCGGCTCGACGGTCTTGGCCTGGCACGCGCGATCGCCGCGTCGGGCCGCCACCCTGCACTCAAGCTCGTGCTGCTTTCCTCGGTGTCCAGCCCGGACGACGTACAGGCGGCACACGACGCGGGATTCCTGCGCTTCGTGGCCAAGCCGGTGCGGCAGGCCGAGTTGCGACAAGCGCTGCTCGGCGTGACATCCTCACGCCGCGAGGCACCGCTGCCCGACACGCATGTCGGGCGAAGGGTTCTGGTTGTCGAAGACAATACCGTCAATCAGGAAGTCATCGGCCAGATGCTGCGGCAACTCGGGTGCAGGGCCGCGGTGGCTTCCGGGGCTTCGGAAGGGTTGCGGGCGCTGTGCGAGCAGAGTTTCGATCTGGTCTTGATGGATATCCAGATGCCGGGCATGGACGGCGTGGAGGTGTTGCGCACGTTCCGCCGCGGGCCGGATGCGCGGCGTGCATTCCTCACGCGGCCCGACACGCCGGTGGTGGCCGTCACGGCCAACGCCCTGGACGGTGACGAACAGCGATTCCTCGATCTCGGATTCGACGACTACCTCTCCAAACCCTTCCGACAAAGCCAGTTGCTCGCCATGCTCAACCATCACCTCAGGCCCGGTGCACCGCTGCCCGGGCAGGACGCGCCCGAAGCCGGCTCGGCGCCAGCCGCCGGCGCCGCGATGCCGGCCGTGCTCGACGCGCAGGCGCTGGCGCGCCTGCGCGAACTCGATCCGAAAGGCGAGAACCGGCTGATCGAGCGCGTGCTCAAGGCCTTCGAGACCTCGGTGGCCAGGCTGGCGCCCCAACTCGATGAGTCTCGCCGCAGCGGCGACCGTGCCGGCATCCGCCACGTGGCGCACACGCTCAAGTCGTCCTCGGCCAGCATCGGCGCGCTCGTGCTGTCGCAGCGCTGCGCGGAAGTCGAATCCCTGATCCGTCTGGAAAGCACGGAAGACCTGAATGCGCAGCTCGACGCCCTGTCCGCCGAGCTCGCGGTCGTGCTAAAAGCGATCCAAACGGTGCTGGACAACCAGGCATGAGCAAGCGCGCAGTTCAGGAAGACGACGATCTGCCCCGGCAGCCCAAGGTGCTGCTGGTGGATGACGACGAGGTCAACCTCCTGCTGACCTCGATCGCCCTGCGCGAGCGCGGTTTCGACATCACAGAGGCCAACGGCGGCGAGCAGGCCATCCGCATGCTCGCCGACTGGCTGCCCGACGTCGTCGTCCTCGACGCGCTGATGCCCGGCCTCGATGGTTTCGAGACCTGCCGCGAACTGCGCCACCTGCCCGGCTTCGAGTCGCTGCCGGTGCTCATGCTCACTGGCCTGGACGACGACGCCTCGATCACTCGCGCCTACGAGGCCGGTGCCACCGACTTCTTCGTCAAGTCCACCCAATGGAGCCTGCTGGCCGGCCGCCTGCGCTACCTGCTGCGTTCGGCGCGAACCCGGCAAGAGCTCGAGCGCAACAAGTCGCGCCTGGCGCGCGCGCAGGACCTGGCGCGCATGGGCAGCTTCGACTGGAAGCGCGGCGACGGCGGGCCGATCTTCTCGCCCGAGGGGCTGCGCGTGTTCGGGCTGGCGCCTGACGAGTCTCTGCCGTTCCGCACCCTGCTGCGCATGCTGCCCAGCGAAGACCGCAACGGCCTGCTGACGGTGCTGCGCGAGGTGCTCAAGCACAGCTCGGTGCTGGCCACCGACGTGCCGGTGACGCTGCTCGATGGCCGCCAGCGCATCGTCCACGTGGAAGCCGAACCCGAGTTCAACGAGCACGGCAACCTGATCGGCTATACCGGCATCGTGCAGGATGTGACCGATCGGCGCATGGCCGAGGACAAGATCAAGCACCTGGCCAACTTCGACGGCCTGACCGGCCTGCCGAACCGCCGCCAGCTGATCTGGCGCACCGAGCGCGCGCTGGAGCATGCGCGGCGTCTGGGCCACCAGGTGGCACTGCTGCTGATCGACCTGGACCGCTTCAAGGTCATCAACGACACGCTCGGCCACGGTGCCGGCGACGAGCTGCTGATGGAGGTGTCGCGCCGGCTGCGCTCCTGCGTGCGCCACTCCGACCAGGTGATGGAAAGTTCGCTCGAGGCCATGGGTTCGCGTTCTCACCGCACGCTGGAAGCGGTGGGGCGGCTGGGCGGCGACGAGTTCGTGGCGCTGTTGCCCGAGGTCGCCGACGAGCGCGACGCCGAGCGGGTGGCCAAGCGCATCCTCGACCTGATGCGCGAGCCGATCTTCGTCGGCGGGCAGGAGTGTTTCGTCACCGCCAGCGTGGGCATCGCGCTGTACCCGCGCGACGGCGCGACCATGGCCGACGTGCTGCGCAACGCCGACGTGGCGATGTATGCGGTGAAATCCAGCGGCCGCAACAGTTCATCGCTCTACAGCCCGGCGCTGGCCGGCAAGGGCCGCGAGAAGCTCGAGCTCGAGAGTGCCCTGCACAAGGCAATCGAGCGCAACGAACTGGTGCTGCACTACCAGCCGAAGATCGACGTGCGCGGCGCGCGCATGGTCGGCGCCGAGGCGCTGATGCGCTGGCAGCGCGGCGGCGTGCTCGTGCCGCCGGCCGATTTCATCCCGCTGGCCGAGGAAACCGGCCTGATCATCCCGCTGTCGGAATGGGCGATCCGCGAGGCGGCGCGGCAGGCGCGCATCTGGCAGGACAGCTTCGGTTTCGCCGACTCGATCGCGGTGAACCTGCCGAACCGGCTGTTCGAGCGCACCGACCTGGTCGAGCACATCCACAACGCCGTCACCACCTACGGCGTGCCGCACCATGCGATCCAGCTCGAGATCACCGAGACGGGCCTGATGAAGGACCTGCAGAACGTGATCCCGTCGCTGCACCGGCTCAACGAGATCGGCGTCGAGATCTCGATCGACGACTTCGGCACCGGCTACTCGTCGCTGGCCTACCTCACCACGTTGCCGATCAGCGAGCTGAAGATCGACCGCAGCTTCGTGCGCGACCTGGGCATGACGCCGCAGAGTTCGGCGGTGGTCACCGCGATCATCGCGCTGGCCCGCTCGCTGGGCCTGCGCGTGATCGCGGAAGGGGTCGAGAACCTGCGCCAGATGGAGGTGCTGCACCGCCTGGGCTGCGGGATCATGCAAGGCTACCTGTTCAGCCGGCCGCAGCCGCCGGAGGACATCGAGACCTGGCTGCAGCAGACCGTGCTGCCGCGCAAGGCGCCGTGGATCGGCAAGGCCGGCGAGATGGTCGACCTGGCCGACGCGCTGCGGCATGCTGATTCGCGCGACGGCCGCCTCAAGCCAGCCGGCTGAGCCCGTGAGCACGACGGAATCCAGCCGCACCACGGCGGCACGCCCGGGCGCCGAGACCCTGCCGGCCCAGATCGCCAAGGCGGCCCTGCGCCGCCTGGTGCTCGACAAGCAGGAGCCGACGCCGGAGAACTACGCCCGCGCCTATGCGCAGGAATCCGGCGAGGCTTCCCCGGCGGCGGCCGACGGCGCCGCACTGGCCAAACTGATCGGCAAGCTCGTTCGCGGCGTCGAACGTGGCGGGCGCCACTGGACGTCGGCGCGGCGCAAGGACAGCCTGCAGCGGGTGCTCGAAGGCAGCCGCAGCGATGCCAAGCGCCTGCAGCAGCGGCTCACGCAGCTCGCGGCGAGCTGGGATGCCGATTCGCCGGACGCCGGTGTCGAGACCGAGCCGGCGCCGCTGGACGCGCTGGAGGCTCCCGCAGCGCTGGCCGCCGAGGCGGCTCCGTCCGTGTCTCCGATTTCGTTGAACCTTTCCGACGAGAGGCCCTGGAGCCGGGTCGTCGGCACGCTGGGCAGCACCACGCGCCAGGCGCTGCCACCGAACGACGATGCGGCGGCGCAGCTGTCACAGGCACTCGCGGGTCTGGTCGAGCGCATCGGCAGCGAAGGTGCTTCGGCGCCGCTGGCCGAGGAGCTCGACACGATGTGCCGCCGTGCGGGCATCGTGCTGCAGCATCGCCACCACCTCGTCGATCAACTGGGCGCGCTGTGCCAGGAGCTGACCGCCAGCCTGACCGACCTGGCCGAGGACGACAGCTGGGCCAAGGGCCAGTGCGAAGCGATGCGCGTCAAGCTCGACGAGGGCCTGACCGCCCGCGGCGTGCGCGCCGTCAACGAACTGCTGCGCGACACGCGCGCGCGCCAGGGCGCACTGCGCAGCGAGCGCGAGAAGGCGCGCGAAGCGCTCAAGTCGCTGATCAATCGCATGCTCAGCGAGCTGGGCGAACTCGGCTCGCAGACCGGCCGCTTCCACGAAAGCGTGGGGCGTTATGCCGACGTGATCGAGAAGGCCGATTCGCTGGAAAGCCTGGCCGGCGTGGTGCGCGAGATGGTCGAGGAGACGCGCACCGTGCAGGCGCTGGTGCAGCAGACGCAGGGGCGGCTGCAGGAAGAACATGCCAAGGCGAGCGAGCTGACCGCGCGCGTCGGTGAACTCGAGGATGAATTGCGCCGCCTGTCCAGCGAGGTGTCGACCGACCAGCTGACGCAGATCGCCAACCGGCGCGGCCTGCTGCAGGCCTTCGAAGCCGAGCGCGCCCGCGTCGAGCGCGGTGCGGCCGGACTGGCCGTGGGCCTGCTGGACATCGACAACTTCAAGCGCCTGAACGATGAACTCGGCCACGCCGCCGGCGACGTGGCCCTGCGTTCGCTCGCCGAGGTGGTGAGCAAGACCTTGCGGCCGACCGACCTGGTGGCGCGATACGGTGGCGAGGAGTTCGTCGTGCTGCTGCCCGAGACGCCGATCGACGAAGGCCAGCAGATCCTCACGCGGCTGCAGCGCTCGCTGTCGGGCGGCCTGTTCATGCACGAGGACAAGACGATCTTCGTGACCTTCTCGGCCGGGGTCACCGACTACCGGCCGGGCGAGTCCATCGAGGCGGCGCTGGAGCGCGCCGACCAGGCGCTGTACGAGGCCAAGCGCACCGGGAAGAACCGGACCTGCATCGGTTGATGCGCCGGCTGGCCGGGCTTCACTTCGCCCAGGTGTCCTTCAGGCCGGTGATGCGGTTGAACACTGGCGCGTCGGCGCGATGATCCACGCGATCGGTCACGAAGTATCCGTGCCGCTCGAACTGCACTCGCGTGTCGCTGGCCAGCCCAGCGAGTGAGGGCTCGACGACACCGCGCACCACACGCTTGCTCGCCGGGTTCAGGCTGCTCTTGAAGTCGCGCCCGCCCGCATCGGGCTGCGGCTCGGTGAACAGGCGGTCGTACAAGCGCAGCTCGACCGGCACGGCATCGTGCACGCCGACCCAGGTGATCGTGCCCTTGACCTTGACCTTGTCGGCTCCGGGCGTGCCGCTGCGCGTGTCGGGCACCACGCTGGCGAGCACCTCGACGACCTCGCCGGCATCGTTCTTCGTGCAGCCGCTGCACTCGATCACGACGCCGTACTTGAGGCGCACCTTGTTGCCCGGGAACAGGCGGAAGAAGCCCTTCGGCGGCACTTCGGCGAAGTCGTCGCGCTCGATCCACACCTGCGGGCCGAGGCCGAAGTGGCGCTCGCCGAGTTCGGGCCGCTGCGGATGCGCCGGCGCATGGCAGGGTTCGCTCGCCGCGCTGCCGAACACTTCGCTCCAGTTGGTCAGCGTGAGCTTCACCGGGTCGAGCACGGCCATCGCGCGAGCGGCCTTGCCTTCGAGATCGTCGCGCAGCGCGATGTCCAGGCTCGCGTAGTCGGTCCAGCCGCCGGCCTTGCTGGTGCCGGCGCGCTCGCACATCAGGCGGATCGCTTCCGGCGTGTAGCCGCGCCGGCGCAGGCCGACGATGGTCGGCATGCGCGGGTCGTCCCAGCCGTCGACGATCTTCTCGTCGACCAGCTGCTTGAGCTTGCGCTTGCTGGTGATCACGTAGGTGACGTTCAGCCGCGCGAACTCGTACTGGTGCGGCCGTGGCTGCGCCAGAAGGCCCAGGTTCGCCAGCGTGTCGAGCAGCCAGTCGTAGAACGGCCGCTGATCCTCGAACTCCAGCGTGCAGATGCTGTGGGTGATCTGCTCCAGCGCATCCTCGATCGGGTGCGCGAAGGTGTACATGGGGTAGATGCACCAGCGGTTGCCTGTGTTGTGGTGCTCGGCGTGCTTGATGCGGTAGATGGCCGGGTCGCGCAGGTTGATGTTCGGCGACGACATGTCGATGCGCGCGCGCAGCACCATCGCGCCGTCGGCGTGCTTGCCGTCGCGCATCTCTCGAAAGCGCGCCAGGTTCTGTTCGGGCGTGCGGTCGCGGAACGGGCTGGCCGTGCCGGGCGTGTTGAAGTCGCCGCGGTTGGCGCGCATCTGTTCGGGCGTCTGCTCGTCGACGTAGGCGAGGCCCACGCCGATCAGCGCCTCGGCGGCGCGGTACATGAAGTCGAAGTAGTTGCTGGCGTAGTAGAGGTGGTCGACGCCGTTCGCACTCCATCCGAAGCCCAACCAACGCACCGCGTCGAGGATGGAGTCGACGTACTCCTGTTCTTCCTTCTCCGGGTTGGTGTCGTCGAAACGCATGTGGCACACGCCGCCGTACTCCGCCGCGAGGCCGAAGTTCAGCGTGATGCTCTTGGCGTGGCCGATGTGCAGGTAGCCGTTCGGCTCGGGCGGAAAGCGGGTGCGGATGCGCGCCGGATCGGTGGCCGCGGCGGCATGGTGGGCCGCATCGCCGGGCGAACCGGCGAAGCGGCGGCCGGCGTAGGTGCCTTGTTCGAGGTCGCGCTCGACGATCTGGCGCAGGAAGTTGCTGGACTTGGGGCTGTCGTCGGCGGGAGCGGAACTCATGGATTCATTCTATCGGCGGGCCCTGCGGACACCCCCTTCGGAGGGTGCCCGGCAGCAATATCTCTTTACCTTCCCGGGTCAACTGGCCCCCCCAGGCGCCGCGTTGTTTGCGGCAGGCACGCACCGGATGCGCGCCACCCAAGGAGCAAACGCATGAACAAGTCCCTGATCGCAGCCGTTGCCACCGCAGCCACGCTGCTCGCCGCAGGCACCGCACGGGCCGGCGACGTCTACTGGTCGATCGGCATCAGCGCGCCTCCGATCGGTACGGTGATCTCCAACGGCCCGGTCTACGCCCCGGCGCCGATCTACGCGCCCGTTCCCGTGTACTCGCCGCCGCCGGTGGTCTATTCGCCGCCTCCCGTGGTCTATCGCCCGGCGCCGCGCGTGGTCTACCCGGCCCCGGTGGTGGTGAGCCGCCCGGTGCCCATCGGCTACGGCTACTACGGCCGCGGCCCGGGTTGGGGCGACCGCGACCACGACGGCGTGCCGAACCGCTGGGACCGCTACGACAACCGCGGCTACGGCGACCGCGATCGCGACGGCGTGCCCGATCGCTACGACCGCCGCGATGACCGCCGCCAGGATCGGCATGACGACCGCCGGGACAACCGCAAGTACAGCCACTGACGGATTGGACGGGCCTCTCTAGGCCCGTCCCCCCAACGAGCGATGCGCGCTCGGCGGGGCTCCCCTAGATTTGCTGCATCGGTGCATTCCGCACCGATGTCTGCGAAGGAGTCCCTGCATGAAGCACTACGAATCGTACGTGGCCGAGTCCAAGGCCCGTCGCCGCCGCCAGTTCGCGGTGGGCCTGGTGGGCGTGGTGATGCTGGCCACCCTGGCCGTCACCGCGCTGATGGTTTTCAATCCGCCCGCCATCGCGCGTGCGGCAAGCACCTCGAGCGCCGCATGAACCGCCACACCCCCTCCCCGGCAGTGGTCTGGCCCTACCGCCCGCGCAACACCCGCTCGGCCGCCGAGCCGTCGCCCCGGCTCGATCGAGGCGACGATGGCTTCGACGACGCAGCCGCCCGCCTGGCCGGCCCGGGCCGCGATCTCCAGCAGACCATGGCCGCGATGGTGCGCATCGCGCTCGCGCAGACCGATCTGGCGCACTGAGCCGTCGAGGGGGGCGCCTGTGCAATTGCGCACCGCAGGCGGTTCATCCTCAGGCCGATGCTGGCCAGCTTCGCAGGGCCTTCGCTCTGGCCTGAGCGCCACGCGCTCACATCGGTTTGAAGCGGTGCGCGTAGAGCCGGCTGACGGCCAGCTTGTCGCCGTGGCCGCGCAGCACGAGAGTCAGCTTGCCTGACTCGTCGCGCAGTGCCGAGGCGATGGCATCGGAACGCACCACGGTGCCCCGGTGCACCTGCCAGAAGCGGTCCGGGTCCAGTTGCGGCAGCAGTTCGCGCAGCGAAGTACGGATCAGGTGCTCGCGCTCGGCCGTGATCACCCGAACGTACTTGTCGGCGGCTTCGAAGTACAGCACCTCCTGCACCGGCACCATGTGGATCGCCGTACCGACGCCGGCCTGGATGACGTTCAGGCGGGCGGCCGGGCTGGCCGCGGCCCCCACCAGACCCGGCGCTCCGAGCAGCGCCCTGAGCTGCGACAGCGCCGACTCCACCGTGGCCCCGCCCTGCGGCTCGCTGCGGCGCTCCAGCGCCGCACGCAGCCGCGCACAGGTCTGCGCCAGCCGCTCGGGCTGCACGGGCTTGAGCACGTAGTCGACCGCGGCCTGTTCGAAGGCCTGCAGGGCGTACTGGTCGTAGGCGGTGACGAACACCAGCAGTGGTGGCGCCTCGCCTTCCGGCCAGTCTTCGCCGATCGCCTGAGCGGCTTCCAGCCCGTCCATGCCGGGCATGCGGATGTCGAGGAACACGATGTCGGGCCGCAGCGCCAGCGACTGTTCGACGGCCGCCGCGCCGTGGGACACGTTGGCGACGACCCGAAGGTCGGGCCACAGGCGCGCCAGTTCCGCCTGCAGGTGGGCGGCGAGCAGGGCTTCGTCCTCGGCGATCAGGGCGGTCGGTGCGTTCATGGCGCGATGGGCAGGCGGATGGTGGCGAGGGTGCCGCCGCGACCGTCGTCGGCGGCTTCCAGTTGCAGGCCGGCGCGCTCACCGTACAGCGTGGCGAGGCGCTCGCGCACCTGCTGCAGGCCGAAGTGCGTGCCGTCGGCGGACGGTTCGGACAGGCCCGAGCCGGTGTCGCGCACGCGCAGCACGAGCACATCGCCTTCGCGCGAGGCCTCCAGCTCGATGCGCCCACCCTCGACCTTCGGCTCCAGCCCGTGGCGGATGCTGTTCTCCACCAGCGGCTGCAGCAGCAGCGGTGGCACCGGCAGGCTGGCGAGCTCGTCGGGCAAGATCAACTGTGTCTGCAGCCGCTCACCCATGCGCACATTCATCAGCGCCAGGTAGTCGGCGATTCTCGAGAACTCGGCCGACAGCGCATGCTGCCCGGCGCGCGAGGCATTCAGCGTGGCCCGCAGGAAGGCGATCAGCTGGTCGAGCATGGCCTGCGCGCGCGGCGGGTCCAGCGCGATCAGCACGCGCAGGTTGGCCAGCGTGTTGAAGAGCATGTGCGGCTCGAGCTGAGATTCCAGCAGTCGCAGCTGCGCCTGGGCCGCATGGCGCTGCGCTTCCTGAGCTTGTGCCGCGATGGTGGCGAGCCGGCTGCGCGTGTAGAAGAAGTAGGTGGCCAGGACGCCGGGTACGAGCGAGAACGCCACCAGCGACACGGCACGCACCGGCCCTTCGAAGAGGAGGCCGGGTGCGTTGTGGCCGGTGACGAGGTTGCCGACCGTGTGCCCGACCTGGTAGCCCAGCACGGTGCCGACCAGCAGCACCCCGGCCATCCAGGGCCAGCCTGGCCACTGAGGGTGCGCCATCGGGCCGCGGCGCTGCAGCCAGCGCGCGGTGAGCAGGCGGCCGGCATCGATGAAGAACCAGCAGCCGAAAGTGATCGGCACCGCATAGGCCATCGAGACACCCAGCTTGTGCGGCTGCGCCAGTGCGAAGAGCAGCGCGATGCCGATGCCGATCGCCAGCACTTTCAGCCCGCGCCAGGCAAAGCTGCGCCAGGGCGAGGTAGCGAGGGTGTCGGCTGCAGGCGTCATGGGCAGCATTCTGGCGCGGGCCAGGGCTGACGTCGCCACAGCTGCGACGGGCGGTGGCTGCAGGGCGCGAGATGCCGGATTCGCGACGCCAACCGAGGCGCCTCAGCGTGCCTCGAGGCGCGCGCGGATGGCCTCGACACGCGCGCGGTTGACGCCGAAGTCATTCCTCCCCATGCGCGACGCCGAGCGCACGTGGATCAAGCCGGCGCGCGGGTCGAACCAGAACTCGGTGTCGTCGACGAACTTCATCCAGCGGGTCTCGAACTGCACGTGCAGATAGCCAGGGTCGCTCTTGGCCACCTTGGCGCCTGGCATGCCCTCGCAGATGCGCCGGATGCGCTCCAGCGTCTGCGGCCCGCCTTCGCTGGCGGAGAAGGGCGCGATGGCGGCATAAGCCCGCTGGGGATTGTCGGGATAGAGCGCGGCCTGGCTGCTGACGCTGTTGGGCGTCGTCGATGGCGGCTTGAGGCGGCCGTCGCGCGCGCCGAGGTCGCTCGGAGTGCGCCCGCGCAGCAGGCCGAGTTGCGCCGCGAGGCCGACGGCCAGCGCCAGCAGCACGATGACGAGGAGCGTCGTCTTGAGAATGGCCATGAACGGGCATCGAAGAATGGTTTGCCCCGATTGTGCGGTGCGCGCGGCTCCCGCGCCGGCCCTCGGCCCCGGTCCGTCGCCTATAGTGCGCGCTCCCGGTGCCAGCCCATTCCTCGATGCCGATGCCACAGCCGACGCTCCGACGCCCCGGATGGGGATTCGCCCCTGTGCCGTGGGCACTGGCTGCTGCCGCCTTGCTGGCGGCCTGCGCGAGCCCGCCGCCGGCCGGCACGGCCGTGCAGTCGCGCCCGGCCTCCCAGGTGCCCGCTCCCCTGGGCGGCCCGAGCCCGGCGGGGCCCGTGTCGGCGCCGCCGGCTCAGCCTGCGGCGCCTCCGGCAACCGCGCCTGCCGCCGCCATCGAGGTGCCGGCATCCACGGAAGCTCCGGCACTGGCCGCGCGCTTCCCGGACCCGCCGGTGCGCTACGCCACTCCCGCGTTCGCGGCCGGCCGGCAGGCTTTCACGAGCAGCGCCGAGATGCAATCGATGCTGCGCGAGCTCGCTCGCGAGACACCGCCACCGACCCGCGTGCAACTGCTCTCGCCGGGCCTGTCGCAGAGCGGCCAGCCGATCGAGGCGCTGCTGCTCACGCGCCTGGGCGATGCCGCCAGCGCTGCCCTGCGCAGCACCGCCCGGCCGACGGTGATGCTGATCGGCCAGCAGCATGGCGACGAGCCGGCCGGCAGCGAAGCCCTGCTGGTGCTGGCCCGGCAGCTGGCGCAGGGCCCGCTCGCGCCGCTGCTCGACCGCCTCAACGTGCTGATCGTGCCGCGCGCCAACCCCGACGGCGCGCAGGCGGGCCGGCGCGCCACCGCCAGCGGCCTGGACGCCAACCGCGATCACCTGCTGCTGCGCACGCCCGAGGCGCAGGCGATGGCCGCCCTGATGCGCGACTACGAGCCGATGGTTGTCGCCGATGCGCACGAGTACCCGGCAGCCGGCCTGTACCTCGACAAGTTCGGCGCCGTTGCGCGGGCCGATGTGCTGCTGCAGTACGCCACTGCCGGCAACGTCCACGAGTTCGTGACGCGGGCAGCCGAAGAATGGTTCCGCCAGCCTCTGCTGGCCAGCCTGCAGCGCGAGGGGCTGAGCAGCGACTGGTACCACACGCTGTCAGGCGCGGCCGACGATCGGCGCGTGGCCATGGGGGGCACGCGCCTCGACATGGGCCGCAACGTGAGCGGCCTGCGCCATGCGGTGAGCCTGCTGATCGAGTCACGCGGGGTCGGCCTCGGCCGGGCGCATTTTGCGCGCCGCGTGCACACGCAGGTGGTGGCGATGACGAGCGTGCTGCAGAGTGCCGCAGCGCGTGCCGACGACCTCGTCAAGCTGCGCCGCTTCGTCGACAGCGAAGTCAGCCGGCTGGCCTGCCAGGGCGAGGTCATCGTCGAAGCGGCAGCCACACCGAGCGAATACCCGCTGCGCCTGCTCGACCCGCTGACCGGCGCCGACAAGTCGGTCTCGGTGGCCTGGGATTCGTCGCTGCAGCTGCAGGTGCTGAAGTCGCGCGCGCGGCCCTGCGGCTACTGGCTGGCTGCCGGCGAGCGCGAGGCCATGCTGCGCCTGCGCGCACTCGGTCTGTCGGTGCAGCGCGTCGATGCCAACGGGGTCGTGCGCGGCGAGACCTACCGCGAGACGTCGCGCGCCACCGTGCCCGCTTCGGATGGCCCGCCCGGGATGGCCGACGCCGGAGGTGTCTTGCTGGTGCAGGTGGAGGCCGTGCCGGCTCTGGTCGACGTGTCGCCGGGCAGCTGGTACGTGCCGCTGGACCAGCCGCTGGCCTACCTGGCCGTGGCGGCGCTGGAGCCCGACACGCCGAGCAGCTATGTCGCCGGCGGCGTGGTGAGCCGCGTCGACAACGTGGCGCGCATCCTGGCCCGGCCCGCCTTCAAGGCCTCCGCGGTGCCGTGATCGGCGAACTCAGCGGCGCCGCGAGCCGCCGCCGAGAATGCCGCCGAGCACGCCGCGGATGATCTCGCGGCCGACCGCCGATCCCACGCTGCGCATGGCCGACCGTGCGGCCGATTCGGCCAGCCCTTCGCGCTTGCCGCCGCGCGGGCCGGTGGAGCCGAACAGCACGTCCTTCAGGCCGCCGAGCATGCCGCCGCCTTCGTCGGCCTGTGGCGCCTGCCGGCTGGCCTGGCCGGGCAGGGGCTTGCTCGCCTTGACGGCGCTCTCGGCCTCGCTGGCCATGTCGTTCGCGACGTCCGCGCTTTGCGCGGCGCGGCCCTTGAGCTTCTCGTAGGCCGATTCGCGGTCGACCGTCTTCTCGTAGACACCGGCCACCAGCGATCCGGCGATCAGCGCCTTGCGCTGCTCGGGCGTGATCGGGCCGATCTGGCTGCCCGGCGGGATCACGAAGACGCGCTCGGTGACGCTCGGCCGGCCCTTGGCGTCGAGGAAGCTGACCAGCGCCTCGCCCACCGCCAGCTCGGTGATCGCCGTCTCGATGTCGAGCTTGGGGTTGGCGCGCATCGTCGTCGCCGCGGCCTTGACGGCCTTCTGGTCACGCGGCGTGAAGGCGCGCAAGGCATGCTGAACGCGGTTGCCCAGCTGGGCCAGCACGGTGTCCGGGATGTCCAGCGGGTTCTGCGTCACGAAGTACACGCCCACGCCCTTGCTGCGCACCAGGCGCACGACCAGCTCGATGCGCTCGACCAGCGCCGTCGGCGCCTCCTTGAACAGCAGGTGCGCCTCGTCGAAGAAGAACACCAGCTTGGGCTTCTCGAGATCGCCCACCTCGGGCAGCTGCTCGAACAGCTCCGACAGCATCCACAGCAGGAAGGTCGCGTACAGCCGCGGCGCGTTCATCAGCTTGTCGGCGGCAAGGATGTTGATCACCCCCTTGCCGCCGTCGGACTGCATGAAGTCGGCGATGTTGAGCATCGGCTCGCCGAAGAACTTGTCGCCGCCCTGTTCGTCGATCTGCAGGATGCCGCGCTGGATGGCGCCCACGCTGGCGGCGCTGACATTGCCGTAGTCGGTCTGGAACTCGCTGGCGTTGTCGCCCACGTACTGCAGCATGGCGCGCAGATCCTTCAGGTCGAGCAGCGCCAGGCCATGGTCGTCGGCGATCTTGAAGACCAGTTGCAGCACGCCCTGCTGCGTCTCGTTGAGCGCCAGCATGCGCGCCAGCAGCAGCGGGCCCATGTCGGAGACGGTGGCGCGCACCGGGTGGCCCTGCTCGCCGAACACGTCCCACAGCGTGGTCGGGCAGACGAAGGGCTCGGGCTCGGGAATGCCGCGCTCCTTCAGGATCGCCTGCACCTTGGGCGGCAGCGCACCCTTCTGGCTGATGCCGGTCAAGTCACCCTTCACGTCGGCCATGAACACCGGCACGCCGAGCTTGCTGAAGTTCTCGGCCAGTGTCTGCAGCGTGATCGTCTTGCCGGTGCCGGTGGCGCCGGTGATCAGGCCGTGGCGGTTGGCCAGCGCGGGAAGCAGCAGGCATTCGATGTCGCCGTGGCGGGCAACGAGGATCGGTTCGGGCATCGCGGGCTCCTGCGAAAGGGGCTGTTCTGGGGCGGCACGTAAAATCGCAGTCTATCGAACTATCCAGGCCAGCCGCCCACGCAGCGGCGCTGCCGCACAGGAGCGAGGACTCAACACTTATGGCCGGTCATTCCAAGTGGGCCAACATCCAGCATCGCAAGGGCCGCCAGGACGAAAAGCGCGGCAAGGTCTGGACCCGCATCATCCGTGAAATCATGGTCGCGGCCCGCCAGGGCGGCGGCGACATGGCCATGAACCCGCGCCTGCGCCTGGCGGTGGACAAGGCGAAGGCGGCCAACATGCCCGCCGACACGATCAAGAAGAACATCGACAAGGCCACCGGCAACCTCGAGGGCGTGAGCTACGAGGAGATCCGCTACGAGGGCTACGGCATCGGCGGCGCGGCCATCATCGTCGACTGCATGACCGACAACCGCGTGCGCACGGTGGCCGAGGTGCGCCACGCCTTCAGCAAGTACGGCGGCAACCTCGGCACCGAGGGCTCGGTGGCCTTCCAGTTCAAGCACTGCGGGCAGTTCGTGTTCGCTCCCGGCACCAGCGAGGACAAGGTGATGGAAGTCGCCCTCGAGGCCGGCGCCGAGGACGTGGTCACCGGCGAGGACGGCGCTATCGAGGTGCTGTGCGCGCCGCCCGATTTCGAGGCGGTGAAGGCAGCGCTCGAAGCCGCCGGCCTGAAGCCCGAGATCGCCGAGGTGACGATGCGCGCCGAGAACAGCATCCCGCTGGCCGGCGACGACGCGCAGCGCATGCAGAAGCTGCTCGACATCATCGAGGACCTCGACGACGTGCAGGACGTCTATCACAACGCCGAGATCGCCGAATGAAAGTCCTGGTGATCGGCGGCGGCGGCCGCGAACACGCGTTGGCTTGGAAGCTGGTGCAGTCGCCCAAGGTGCAGACGGTCTACGTCGCGCCGGGCAACGGCGGCACCGCGCTCGACAAGCGGCTGCACAACGTGGCAATCACCGACCACGACGCGCTGGCTGACTTCGCCGTCGCCGAGAAGATCGTGCTAACGGTCGTCGGCCCGGAGGCGCCGCTGGCCGGCGGCGTGGTCGACACATTCCGCGCGCGCGGCCTGCGCGTGTTCGGGCCGACCAAGGCGGCTGCGCAGCTGGAGAGTTCCAAGGCCTTCGCCAAGGAGTTCATGAAGCGCCACGGCATCCCGACCGCGGCCTACGAGACCTTCAGCGACGCCGCGGCAGCCCACGCCTACGTCGACCGGCGCGGCGCGCCGATCGTCATCAAGGCCGATGGCCTGGCGGCCGGCAAGGGCGTGGTGGTCGCGACCACGCTGGCCGAGGCGCACGAGGCGATCGACTGGATGCTCGCGGGTGACGATGGCGACAACAAGCTCGGCGTCCAGCACAACCAGGGCGGCGCGCGGGTGGTGATCGAGGACTTCCTCGAAGGCGAGGAAGCCAGCTTCATCGTGCTGGCCGACGGCAAGAACGTGGTGGCGCTGGCCACCAGCCAGGACCACAAGCGCCTGCTCGACCACGACCAGGGCCCCAACACCGGCGGCATGGGCGCTTACTCGCCGGCGCCGGTGGTCACGCCCAACGTGCATGCGCGCGTGATGCACGAGATCATCCTGCCCACGCTGGCTGGCATGACGGCCGATGGCCTGCCGTTCACCGGCTTCCTCTACGCCGGGCTGATGATCGACGCGCAGGGCCAGCCGCGCACGGTGGAATTCAACTGCCGCATGGGCGACCCGGAGACGCAGCCGATCATGATGCGGCTGAAGAGCGACCTGTTCGACGTGCTGATGCACGCCACCGCCGGAACGCTCGACCAGGTCGAGCTCGAGTGGGACCGGCGCGTCGCGCTCGGCGTGGTGATGGCCGCGCACGGCTACCCGCTGACGCCGCGCAAGGGCGACGCCATCACCGGGCTGCCGGCCGAGGCTGGCGATGCGATGGTCTTCCACGCCGGCACCACGCTGGACAAGGGTCAGCTCACGGTCAGCGGCGGGCGCGTGCTGTGCGTCACCGCGCTGGGCGACTCCGTCAAGCAGGCGCAGGCGCGGGCGTACGAAGCGCTGCGCACGATCCGCTTCGACGGCGCGCAGTACCGCGGCGACATCGGCTTTCGGGCCATCAAGCGCTAGATGATCACCGCGGCCGTCGAACTGAACGAGCGTCCGGTGCAGTTGCGCGGCAGCGTGCTGGCGCGCGCGCTGCTTCGGCTGGCCGGCTGGCGCGTCCGCTTCGACGGCCTGCCCGCAGCGCAGGGCGTGGCGATCGTCTACCCGCACACCTCGAACTGGGATTTCCCGCTCGGCATCCTCGCCAAGTGGAGCATCGGCATCCCGGTGTCGTTCTGGGGCAAGGACGCTCTCTTCAAGCTGCCGCTGTTCGGCCGCTGGCTGCGCTGGCTCGGTGGCGTGCCGGTGGACCGCAGCAGCCACCACGGCATCGTCGGCGCGATGGCCGAGTCGATGAAGGCTGCGCGCGCCGAGGGCCGCTTTCTCTGGCTGGCCCTCGCGCCCGAAGGCACGCGGCGCCACGTGGAGGGCTGGCGCTCCGGCTTCTACCATCTGGCCCTGGCGGCGCAGGTGCCGCTCGGGCTGGTGCGCTTCGACTACGCCCGGCGCGAGGTCGACTTCAGGCGCTTTCTGCAACTCAGCGGCGACGCTGCCGCGGACATGGCCGCCATCGCGCAGGGCTTCGAGGCCTGTGCCGGCCGCCATCCGCAGCAGGCCTCGCCCATCCGACTCAAACCATGATGGACATTGCCAGCGTTCGCACCTACCTGCTCGGCTTGCAGTCGCGCATCATCGACACCCTGCAGGCGGAGGACGGCAAGGCCTTCGTCAGCGACGGCTGGACGCGCGAGCCGGGCAGCCGGCTCGAAGGCGACGGCCTGTCGCGCCTGGTCGAAGAAGGCAACCTGCTCGAGCGCGGCGGCTGCAACTTCAGCCACGTCAAGGGCAAGGCCATGCCACCTTCGGCCACCGCGCACCGGCCCGAGCTGGCCGGCGCGCCCTTCGAGGCGCTCGGCGTGTCGCTGGTGTTCCACCCGCGCAACCCCTACGTGCCGACGGTGCACATGAACGTGCGCATGTTCGCCGCGCAGCCCGAGGGCCGCGAGCCGGTGGCCTGGTTCGGCGGCGGCATGGACCTCACGCCCTACTACGGCTTCGAGGAGGACGCGGCGCACTTCCACCGCGTCAACCGCGCCGCGCTCGCGCCTTTCGGCGACGACAAGTTCCCGCGCTTCAAGACCTGGTGCGACGAGTACTTCTTCCTCAAGCACCGCGGCGAGCCGCGCGGCATCGGCGGCGTGTTCTTCGATGATTTCTCGGAGCTCGGCTTCGAGCGCAGCTTCGCGATGATCCAGGCGGTGGGCGACAACTTCCTCGACGCCTACCTGCCAATCGTGAAGCGCCGCCGCGACATGCCTTACGGCGAGCGCGAGCGCGACTTCCAGGCCTACCGGCGTGGCCGCTATGTCGAGTTCAACCTGGTGTTCGACCGCGGCACGCTGTTCGGCCTGCAGTCGGGCGGGCGCACCGAGAGCATCCTGATGTCGATGCCGCCGATCGTGAAGTGGCGCTACGACTGGAAGCCCGAAGCCGGCACGCCGGAGGCGCGGCTGTACAGCGACTTCCTGCGTCCGCGCGACTGGGCGAGCTGGACGGCCACGTGAGCACTCAGCGGGCCGAGCGCCGGGCCGCTCCCAAGCCGGCCCGCATCCCCTCGGGGGATCGGCGAACGTACTCGTTCGACGAGGGGCGGTCTTGAGGATCGGCCTGTTCGGCGGCACCTTCGACCCGCCGCATGCGGCCCACGTCGCGCTGGCCACGCTGGCGCTGCGCGAGCTCGCGCTCGACGAACTGCGCTGGATCCCGGCCGGCGAGCCCTGGCAGAAGTCGCGCACCATCACGCCGGCCGCGCACCGCGAGGCGATGGTGCGGCTGGCCATGGGTGCCGAGCCGCGCTTCGTGCTGGAGCGCTGCGAACTCCTGCGCCGCGGCCCGAGCTACACGCTGGACACCGTGCGCGAGCTGCAGGCCGCCGAGCCGGGCGCGATGTGGTTCCTCGTCATCGGGCAGGACCAGTACGCCGGCCTGCACACCTGGCGCGACTGGCGCGAACTGCTCGGCCGGGTCACGCTGGCCGTGGCCAACCGGCCGGGGCCGGCACAGGCGCCGCACGCCGAGGTGCTTGCCTTCGCCCACCGGGCCGTGCCGCTGCCCATGCTCGACATCGCTTCCACCGACATCCGGGCGCGCGTCGCCGAAGGCCGGGACATCGGCTCGCTGGTGCCCGACGGCGTGGCGAGATATATTGAAGCGCACCATCTCTACCAACGTCCCCCACGCCCTCAGGGCTGAAACAACAGGAGCCCCCCCTGGACATCCGCAAGCTGCAACGCGCCATCGTCGACGGTCTCGAAGACGTGAAGGCCCAGAACATCGTCGTCTTCAACACCGAGCACCTCTCACCGCTGTTCGAACGCGTGATCATCGCGTCGGGCACCAGCAACCGGCAGACGAAGGCGCTGGCCGCCAGCGTGCGCGACGCTGTCAAGAGCAAGGGCCTGCCGGCCCCGCGCACCGAAGGGGAGGACAACGGCGAATGGATCATCGTCGACTGCGGCACTGCCGTGGTCCATGTGATGCAGCCGTCCATCCGCGACTACTACCGCCTCGAGGAGATCTGGGGCGGCAAGCCGGTCAAGATGAAGGTGGACGACACGCCGGTGCGGCTGGTGAAGGCTTCCGAGGAGCCCGCGCCGCCCAAGTCCGCCGCCAAGAAGGCTGCCGCCAAGAAGGGCGCTGCCGCGAAGGCCGCACCGGCGGGCAAGTCGGCCGCCAAGTCGGCGCCGAGGCCAGCCGCGAAGACCTCGCCGTCCAGGAAGTCGCCGCCTGCCAAGCGTGCCGCGCCGCCGGCCCGCGCACCGGCAAAGAAGTCCGCACCCGCCAAGAGCGCGCCGACCAAGACCGTGGTGGTGAAGCCCGCCGCCAAGAAGTCGGTGGCGCCGCGCAAGCCGGTCACCCGCAGCGTCGGCGTGAAGCGCAGCGCCCCGGCCAAGAAGGCCCCGGCGGGCAAGCGCGCCAAGGCGTGATTCGCTCGCGATGAAGCTGGTGCTCGCCGCGGTCGGCCAGCGCCAGCCGGCCTGGGCCGACACCGCCTACGAGGACTTCGCCAAGCGTTTCCCGCCGGAGATGCGGCTGGAGCTCAAGGCCGTGAAGGCCGAGCCGCGCGGCTCGCGAACGGCCGAGCAGCTGATGGCCGCGGAGGCGGTGCGCCTGGAAGCCGCGCTGCCCAAGGGCGTGCGGCGTGTCGTGCTCGACGAACGCGGCGAGCGCCTGACCACGGCGCAGCTCGCGCAGCGTTTGCAGGCCTGGCAGCGCGACGGCCGCGACGTGGCGCTGGTCATCGGCGGGCCCGACGGCCTGCACCCGGACCTGAAGGCGAGCGCCGACGAGACGCTGCGCCTGTCGGACCTGACGCTGCCGCACGCCTTCGTGCGCGTGCTGCTGGCCGAGGCGCTCTACCGCGCCTGGACGGTGATGGTGAACCACCCGTACCACCGCGAATGAAGCGCGCATGAAGCACGACTTCGTCTACCTCGCCTCGCAGAGCCCGCGCCGCCGCCAGCTGCTCGGGCAGATCGGCGTGCGCTTCGAGCTGCTGCTGCCACGTGCCGACGAGGATGCCGAGGCGCTGGAGGCCGAGCGTGCGGGCGAACTGCCGGCCGACTACGTGCAGCGCGTCACGCGCGCCAAGCTGCACGCGGCGCGTGCCCGGCTGGCGGCCAGCGGCCTGCCGGCCGCGCCCATCCTCTGCTCCGACACCACCGTCGCGCTGGGCCGGCGCATCCTGGGCAAGCCGGCCGATGCGGCCCAGGCCACCGAAACGCTGGCCGCGCTGTCGGGCCGCACGCACCGTGTCATCACCGCGGTGGCCGTGGCCGCAGGCCGTCGCGAGTGGCTGGCGGCGAGCACGTCCCGCGTTCACTTCGACGCCATGCCGCCGCGCGAGATCGAACGCTACGTCGCCAGCGGCGAGCCCTTCGGCAAGGCCGGCGCCTACGCCATCCAGAGCGCCGTGGCGGCCTGGATCGCCCGCATCGAGGGCAGCTACTCCGGTATCATGGGTTTGCCTCTCTTCGAGACGGCACAGCTCCTCAGGCAGGCCGGCGTGCGGTTCTGACCCGCAGCCAGGAAGTACCGCCTCATGCAAGACATCCTGATCAACTGGGCGCCGCAGGAGACCCGCGTCGCCATCGTCGAGAACGGCGCCGTGCAGGAACTGCACCTCGAACGCGCCCTCGAGCGCGGCCACGTCGGCAACATCTACACCGGACGCGTGGCGCGCGTGCTGCCCGGCATGCAGTCGGCCTTCGTCGACATCGGGCTGGAGCGCGCGGCCTTTCTTCACGTGGCCGATGTGCACGTGGCCGGCGCGCCGCCGCGCAGCGACAACGCCAACACGCCGCCCACGCCGATCGAGCGCCTCGTGTTCGAGGGCCAGGCGCTGATGGTGCAGGTCATCAAGGACGCCATCGGCACCAAGGGCGCGCGGCTGTCCACGCAGATCAGCATCGCCGGGCGGCTGCTCGTCTTCCTGCCGCAGGACGATCACATCGGCATCTCGCAGAAGATCGGCTCGCACGAGCTGCGCGAGCAGCTGCGCACCCGCATGAATCGCCTGGCGGCGCTGCCCGAAGGTGCCGGCGCGCCCGGCGGCTTCATCCTGCGCACCAACGCCGAGGAAGCCACCGACGAGGAGCTCGCCGACGACATCGCCTACCTGCGCAAGACTTGGGGCGCGGTGCGCGAGCGCGGCTTCAGCTCGCCGCCCGGCACGCTGCTTCACCAGGACCTGAGCCTGGTCGAGCGTGTGCTGCGCGACCTGGCGCACGAGAACACGGCGGCCATCCGCATCGACTCGAAGATGCAGTACGACCTGCTCAAGGCCTTCGGCGAGGTGTACACGCCGACCTCGGTGGCGCGGCTGGAGCACTACAAGGGCGAGCGGCCGATCTTCGACCTGTTCAACATCGACGCCGAGGTGGCCAAGGCATTGGCGCGTCGCGTCGACCTGAAGAGCGGCGGCTACCTGATCATCGACCAGACCGAGGCGCTGACGACGATCGACGTCAACACCGGCGGCTACGTCGGCGCGCGCAACTTCGACGACACCATCTTCAAGACCAACCTCGAGGCGGCGCAGGCCATCGCGCGGCAGCTGCGCCTGCGCAACCTCGGCGGCATCATCATCATCGACTTCATCGACATGTCGCGCGAGGAGCATCAGAACGCGGTGCTCGCCGAACTGCGCAAGCAGCTCGCACGCGACCGCACCAAGATCACGGTGAGCGGCTTCACGCAGCTCGGCCTGGTGGAGATGACGCGCAAGCGCACCCGCGAATCGCTCGCCCACATGCTGTGCGAACCCTGCCCGACCTGCGAGGGCAAGGGCCAGATCAAGACGGCGCGCAGCGTCTGCTACGACATCCTGCGCGAGATCCTGCGCGAGGCGCGGCAGTTCAACCCGAAGGAATTCCGCGTGCTCGCCTCGGCCTCGGTGGTCGAGATGCTGCTCGACGAAGAGAGCCAGCACCTGGCCGGCCTGTCCGACTTCATCGGCAAGCCGATCTCGCTGAAGGCCGAGCCCTTTTCCTCGCCCGAGCAGTACGACATCGTGCTCATGTAGCTCGGCGCGGCCGGCTTCAGCGGCCGGGCTTGAGCGCCTCGAGCTCCCAGAGAAAGTGCGTCAGCTTGCCGCTGCGCTGGCGGTTCCAGCGGCGCAGCGACTGGCGCAGCGTGCGCGGCTGCGCCACCAGCGAGTCGAGGTTCACCACCCACTCGGTGCGCAGCGCGCGAAAGCCGCCCTCGAAGCCGTAGATGCGGCCCAGCGGCTTGTCGCCGCTGAAGTACTCGTGGGTGTGCTCGGTGATGAAGTTGACGTGCGTCGGGTCGACGAACACCGCCGCGTTCGGATAGGCCGGCGTCAGCGCATAGAGCCGGCCACCCGGCGCGAGCACGCGCCAGATCTCGTTCATCAGGCCGATGAAGGGGAACCAGGTCGCGCGGCCGTCGGGCGTGGACAGGATGCGCGGTACGTGCTCGATGAAGTCGTAGGCCGATACCGAGGCGAAGTGGTCGTCGGGGTAGGGGATGGGGTCGAGCACGACATTGGCCGCACGCAGCTCGACGCCGGGCCGCGAGGGCATCTCGCGCAGGTCGACGCCGCACAGCTCGCGGCGCCCGTAGGGGTTGCGCGGCGCGTCGCCGCAGCCGAGGTCGAGGTGGCGGTCGGGCAGGGCGCTCATGCGGGTCTCCGGAAGCTCATGCGGTGTGCGGGAAGCGGGCGTCGATGCCGGCCACGGCCAGTTGCCGTCGCAGGTCGCGGTTCTTCCAGCGCCAGCGCAGGCGCTTGAAGGGGCTGCGGGGTTCGTCCCAGGCCAGCGCGGCCGCGCGCCAGGCGGCGCGTGCGCGCAGCGCGTCGGTCCAGCCGGTCTGCGCGGCCTGCGCGACCAGCGCGCGCAGCACGATCGCATTGCCCTCGCGCACATGCTCGAAGTGCACGTCGGGGTGGCGCTCCTTCATCAGCTGGCGGTTGCGGCGCATCAGCTCGTGCTGCTTCGAACCCATGGCCGAGAAGGATGCGCTGCCCACGTGGGCGACGAACACGTCCTCGGCGATCACCTGCTGCCAACCGGCGCGGCGCAGGCGCAGGCTGAAATCGAAGTCCTCGTAGTAGCCCAGGCCGAAGATGCGGTCCAGCCCGCCGAGCTGCTGCCACACGGCGCGACGCACGGCGACGCAGAAGAAATCCGTTCGGTAGCTGGGCGTGACGAGGCCGGTGCGCAGCTGCATCGCCGCTGCACCGATGGCCGGCACGGCCTGCAGGTCCACCCCGGGCAGCGGCAGACGCTGGCCGTTGCCGGCCGCGTTGGTCACCGGGCCGACCATCGCCACCTCGGGCGGCATGGCCAGCAGCGCGGCCTTCAGCGCGGCCAGCGCGCCGGCGGGGAACAGCGTGTCGCTGTTGACGAGGCAGACCCAGTCGCCGCGCGCCAGGGCCACGCCCGCATTCATGCCGCCGGCGAAGCCGAGATTGCTCGCTTCTGGCGCGTATCGGATGCACGGGCGCGCCGCCGCCGCCTCGGCACAACGCTGTGCCGCGCCATCGTCCGAGCCGTTGTCGACGAGGATGAGTTCCACGTCTTCATCGGCGTCGGCGCCGGCCAGCGTGGCCAAGCAGGGGCCGGTGGTGGTGTCGAAGCGCTTGAACGACAGCAGCACCAGGCTGAGCCAGGGCGTCGTGCTCATCGATGCATTCCCCGCCTCAGCCCCGTGCCTGCCAGCGCCGGCGCAGGCGCTTCAGGCGCCGCGACAGCATCGACATCGCCGAGCGTGTGCCCGGCACATCGAGCTCGTACTCCCAGTTCGACTGGTACACCGCGCCGATGAACTGCGCCGGCAGCGTGGCCGCGCTCTCGCCCAGGCGCTGCTGCACGAACCATTGCCACTCGTGGTGGTAGACGCGGAACAGCGGCTCGATCGGATCGAGCGGGATGCTTCGGTAGGCCAGCAGCGCCTCGCCGTACCAGCGGATCTCGGTGGGGATCTGGTCGATCGCGTCCCACAGCGTCCAGCCGCGCGGCGCGAGGAATTTCTCGTGCAGGTCGCTCCACACGCGCGCCGACCAGATCAGCGGCTGCGGGCCGAAGTCGTAGTCGGGGCCGACGCGCCCGAACACCGCCTTGAGCTTCTCGCTCTCGGCGCGAAAGGCCTCGGCGACCTTGGCGTGGCCACGGTTCACCGCCAGCTGCAGGAGCTCGCGCGACTGGTGCAGCAGCGTGTAAGGGTTGCCGGCCGGCGTGATGAAGTCGCTGCGCCTGGCCGGGCGCAGGAACACCGTGTCGGAGTCCATGCACAGGTAGGCGCTGCAGCCGAGCAGCCGCCAGGCCTCGGCTTTGATCACCTGCTGCGCGCGGTAGCCGGGCGTGGCGCGATAACGTTCGAGCAGGTGACGATCGGCCGCCTGCGGGTGGCTGTTGACCACGTCGTCGTCGCATACCAGCTCGTGGCGCCGGCCAGCCAGCGCCTCGTGGAAAAGCGACAGGTCGTCCTTCGGCACGATCACCACCACCGGGATCTGCTCCGGGTTGTTGTCGGCCAGCGAGTCGAGCAGCCGGCGCACACGCGCCACGTCGCCGCGGTAGGACTTGCAGACGAAGGCGAAGTCAGCCACGGCGCGCGCTGCCCAGGCTGTCGACCGCCTTCAGGATGCGGCCCACGGCATCGGCCACCGTCACCGGCGGCACGTCCACGTCGGGCAGGCCGCCCTCGCGCCAGCGGCCGATGGCGGCGGCGAAGGCCTCGGCCACCGCCGGCTGCTCGCGCGTCGGCGCCACCCAGCCGCCGTGCCCGACCACCAGCGCGTCGAGCTGCGCGTTCTCGCAGGTCAGCGCCAGCACCGGCCGGCGCGCCCAGAAGTACTCGTAGAGCTTGGACGGGATGTACTCGCCGGCCTCGGCCATGTCGCCATGCATCATCAGCAGCACGTCGCACTGCTGCATGCGCTGCATCACGCGGGCGCGGCCCGACAGGCCGGTGGCCGGGTCGAACTCCAGCCGGCCGATCGGCAGCACCACGCCGGTGAGCTTCAGCGACTCGACGAGCTGCGCGGCCTGCGGGTCGAGCGCGCTGCCGTAGACCTCCAGCCGCAGCACCTCGCGCAAGGACGGATCGCGTTGCAGCAGCAGCGCGATGGCCTCGAGCGCCGGCGCCAGGCTGCGCGTGGGCGAGAGCGAGCCGAAGTGGCCGAACACGCACTGCGGGCCGCGCTGGTACTCGGTGCGCACCACGGGCGGCTCGGCGCCGGGCAGCACCACGATGCCACGCGCGCCGAGTTCGGGGTGGCGCCGGCGCGCCGCGGCCAGCGCGCCGTCGGTGAACCACCAGGCGAGATCGGCATGGCGGCAGATGCGTTCTTCCAGCCGCGCCAGGAAGCGCTCGTGCCGGCCCTGCGGTGCGCGGCCGGGAATGACCAGCGGGTCGTGCACCTCGACGATCCAGCGGCAGCCCGTCCAGCGCTTGAGCCAGTAGCCGGCCAGGTGTGCCGAGAACACGCCGCCGGTGGAAAACACCAGCTCGACCTCGCCGCGCTTGACCAGCCCGCGGCCGCGCAGCAGCGCCGGGATCGCCCACGACCACTGGCTGCGCAGCCCGCCGAGCAGCCGCTCGACGAGGATGGGCAGCGCCAGCAGCACGGTGACGATCAGGCTCAGCACGCGGTAGACGACACCGCGGCCGAAGCGCCTCGCCAGCACATGGCGCAGGTCGAAGCGGATGCCCGCCGGGCCCCAGGGCAGCATCTGCACATGCGTGACCTGCGGGTCGGGCTGGCCCATCACGCTGCTGAACACCACGGGCGCGATGCCCGCGGCCAGCAGGTGCGGGATCTTGTCGGTGATGGTCACGCTCTCGGCCCGCCCGTCCACGTTGTAGGCGTGGGACAGGATCAGCCAGCGGCGCTTGCGCGGCTCGCTCATCGCGCCTTGTCGGGCGACGCAGCCTTGGGCACGCGGCCCATCAGATAGAACTCGGGATTGGGCTGCATCGAGGTGAGGTTGGCCATCCGGTTGGACAGGCCGAACAGCGCGGTGATGGCGCCGATGTCCCAGATGTCTTCTTCGCTGAAGCCGTGTGCGCGCAGCGCCTCGAAGTCGGCCTCGCCCACCGACGCGGAGTCGAGGCAGACCTTCATCGCGAAATCGAGCATCGCGCACTGGCGCGGCGTGATGTCGGCCTTGCGGTGGTTCACCGCCACCTGGTCGGCGAGCGTCGGCTTCTTCTCGTAGATGCGCAGGATCGCGCCATGCGCCACCACGCAGTAGAGGCACTTGTTGGCGCCGCTGGTGGCCACCACGATCATCTCCTTCTCGCCCTTGCTCAGGCCCGAGGGGCGCAGCATCAGCGCGTCGTGGTACGCGAAGAAGGCGCGGAACTCATCGGGCCGGTGCGAGAGGGCCAGGAACACGTTGGGCACGAAGCCCGACTTCTCCTGCACCTCGACGATGCGCCGCTTCACGTCGTCGGGCAGCGATTCGAGGGCGGGCACGGGATAACGCGAGATCGGTTGGTTCATGCTCATGCGGGGCTCCGGAATTGCAGCGCGTGCAGTCTGGCATACAGGCCGCCGGCGGCGAGCAACTGGGCGTGCGTGCCCTGCTCGACGACGCGACCACCCTCCAGCGCGACGATGCGGTCGGCGCGCTCGATGGTCGACAGGCGGTGCGCGATGACGATGCTGGTGCGCCCGGTCATCAGCCGCTCCAGCGCGTCCTGCACCAGGCGCTCGGACTCGGAATCCAGCGCCGAGGTGGCCTCGTCGAGGATCAGCACCGGCGCGTCCTTGTAGATCGCGCGGGCGATGGCCAGCCGCTGGCGCTGGCCGCCGGAAAGCTGGCTGCCGTTGTGGCCGATGGCGCTGTCGACGCCCTGCGGCAGCGTCTGCACGAAGTCGAACAGGTTGGCGCCGCGCAGCGCCGCGTCGACACGCGGGCGATCGATTTCGCCGCCCAGCGCGACGTTGGCCGCGATGCTGTCGTTGAACAGCACCACGTCCTGGCTGACCAGCGCGAACTGGCGGCGCAGCGCGTCGATGTCCCACTCGCGCAGCGGTGTGCCGTCGAGCAGCAGGCTGCCGCTGCTGGGTTCGAGGAATCGCGGCAGGAGATTGACGATGGTGCTCTTGCCGGCGCCCGAAGGGCCGACCAGCGCGACCGTCTCGCCCGGCGCGAGCGTGATCGACACCCGGTCGAGCGCCGGCGCGGCGGCCCCGCCGTACTGCAGCGTCACCTCGCGCAGTTCGAGCCGACCTTCGCAGCGCGCCGGCGCATGCACGCCGCCCACCTCGGCCGGCGTGGTGTCGACCAGGTGGATGCCACGCTCCAGCGCGGCCACGCCGCGGGTGATCGGGCCGGCCACTTCCGACAGGTGCTTGATCGGCGCCACCAGCTGCAGCATGGCCATCACGAAGGCCACGAAGCCGCCCACCGAGCCGCCGCTCTGGCCGCTCTGCCACAGCGCCACGACGATGACGGCCGACAACGCGCAGGCCGCGAGCATCTGCGTCAGCGGTGTCATCGTGGCGGCGGCGACGGCGGCCTTCACCGACAGGCGGCGCAGCGTCTCGCTGACGCGCGCGAAACGCGAGGCCTCGCTGGCCTGCGCCGAGTGCAGGCGCACGATGCGCCAGGCGAGCACGTTCTCTTCGACCACGTAGGCGAGCTCGTCGGTGGCGCGCTGGCCTTCCACGGTCAGCCGGTGCAGCCGCCTGCTCAGCGTGCGCATGATCCAGGCCACCGCGGGGAACAGAACGCCGACGAACAGCGTCAACCGCCAGTTCAACCACATCAGGTAGCCCAGCAGTGCCACCAGCGTGAGCGAGTCGCGCACCAGGCCGGTCATCGCGTGCATCAGCTGGCCGGCGCCGGCCTGCACCTCGTAGGTGACGGTGTTGATCAGGCTGCTCGACGCATTGCGGGAAAACAATGCCGGTTCGGCGTTCATCAGCCGCGCGAACAGGGCACTGCGCAGTTCCACCATGCCGCGGTTGGCCGCCCAGGCCAGGCCGTACTGGGCGATGAAGCCCGCGAGACCACGCAAGCCGAACAAGCCGATCACGATCACCGGGATCTGCCACAGCGGCATGCTGCGCTGCTGGAAGCCGGCGTCCAGCAGGTGCTGCATGAACGACGGGATCATCGGTTCGGTCAGTGCGCCGATCACCGAGCCGACGAAGGCGAGCACGATGCCGCGGCGGCTGGAACGGAAGTAGGGCGCAATGGCGCCGATGCGCTGCCAGAACGTGCGCGAGGCCACTTGCGCGGCTTTTTCGCTCATCCGGGGAACTCCGGCCGCTGCGCGGGACTCTGCAGGAACATCAGCTTGATGTACTTGTAGTAGGTGTACTCGGCGTTGTAGATGGCCAGCATCAAGCCGTGCTGCCCGTCCAGGAAGCCCAGACGAATCACATAGGTCCGCAGGAATGCCATCAGCCCATGCAGCACGGCCTTGAAGACGCTGCCCCGCTTGCCCGCGGCCAGCATGTCCCGCGCATGGCCGCTGGAGTAGCGGTCGAGCTTCTCCAGAACGTCGTGCATGTTCGGGTAGCTGAAGTGCACGATGCTGGCCTTCAGGTCGGCCACGCTGCCATCCACCGTCATGTGCGCATGCAGGAAGTGGTCGGTGAAGCCGGCCTTGGCGCGCCGGCCCAGGCGCAGCGTGTAGTCGGGCCGCCAGCCGCTGTGGCGGATGAACTTGCCGCAGAACTCCGACAGGCGCGGCAGCCGGTAGCCGTCGTGCGCGCCGCTGCGGATGGCCTGCCGGATCTCATCGCGAAGCGCAGGGCTGATGCGCTCGTCTGCATCCAGCGACAGCACCCACTCGCTGGTGGCCATCGAGAAGCCGCGCGCCACCTGCGGGCCGTAGCCGGGCCAGTCGGTCTCGACCACGCGCGCGCCTGCTTCGCGCGCCAGGCGCGCGGTGGCATCGGTGCTGCGGGAGTCGAGCACGAGCACCTCGTCGGCGAACGAAGCGCTCGCGATGCATTCCGCAATGTTTCTTTCTTCGTTTTTCGCGACCACCACAATGGTGAGCGAATGCGGGTTCGGCATGGTACGTGGGGTATCGCCCTCTATGATCCGAATTGTCGCCGATCCCACCAAAGCCACCTGCGGCGAGGCCTGGACGGCCCGTCGCCACGAACATCATGAAAAGAAGAACCGTCCTCCAACTGGCCGCGCTGCCCGCTTCTCTGGGGCTGTTCGGCACCGCGCAGGCGCAGTTCCGCGTCGAGATCTCCGGCGTCGGCGCGACGCAGCTGCCCATCGCCGTGCCGCGCTTTCGCGACGAGGAGAAGGCGCCGCAGCCGGTGTCGGCGATCATCCGCGCCGACCTCGAGCGCAGCGGGTTCTTCCGCCCGATCGACGCCAACGGCGTGGCGCTGGACGAAACCGCGCGTCCCGTGATGGCCGACTGGCGCGGCCGCAGCGCCGACGCGCTGGCGGCCGGTTCGGTGCAGCGCCTGGCCGACGGCCGCTTCGACGTGCGCTTCAAGCTGTGGGACGTGGTCAAGGGCAGCGAGATCGGCGGCCAGGCCAGCGCCGTCGACGCGGCCGACCTGCGCCTGGCAGCGCACCGCATCGCCGACTACATCTACGAGAAGCTCACCGGCGACAAGGGCGTGTTCTCGACCCGCATCGCCTACGTCACCCGCGGCGGCGGGCGCTACACGTTGCGCGTGGCCGATGCCGACGGCGAGGGCGGCCAGGTGGCGCTGAACAGCCCCGAGCCGATCATCTCGCCGGCCTGGTCGCCCGACGGCCGAGAGCTGGCCTACGTGTCCTTCGAGAGCCAGAAGGCGGTGGTCTACGCACAGGAAGTGATGTCCGGCAAGCGGCGGCCGATCGCGAACTTCCGCGGCTCCAACAGCGCGCCGGCCTGGTCGCCCGACGGCAGCACGCTGGCCGCCACGCTGTCGCGCGAAGGCGGCTCGCAACTCTTCCTGATGGACCGCAACGGCGGCAACGTGCGGCGCCTGACCAGCAGCCAGGCGATCGACACCGAGCCGGTGTTCGAGTACCCCGACGGCAAGCGCATCTACTTCGTCAGCGACCGGGGCGGCGGCCCGCAGGTCTACCGCATCGCCACCGGCGGCGGCAACGTCGAGCGCATCAGCTTCGGCGGCAGCTACAACATCAGCCCGGCCGTCAGCCCCGACGGGCGCACGCTGGCCTACATCGCGCGGCAGGGCAACAGCTTCAAGCTGCACACGCTGGACCTGTCCTCGCCGGGCTCGCAGCCGGTGCCGCTGACCGACACCACCGACGACGAGAGCCCGAGCTTCTCGCCCAACGGCAAGCTGATCATCTATGCCACGCGTGCCGGCGGGCGCGACGTGTTGATGACCACCACGCTCGATGGCAAGATCAAGGCCCGGCTGGTTTCCACCACCGCCGATGTGCGCGAGCCCAACTGGAGCCCGTACGGCCGCTGAGGGCCTGCACGCCATGCAGACTGCAACCCGTTCCCTGTCGCCGCGCATTGCGGCCCTGTCCCACCGATCCGAAGAGGAGCACACCATGAACTCGACGCACCACCATCATCTGCCCCGGGCTGCTCTGGCCCTGCTGGCCGCCGCCGTGCTTGCCGGCTGCGCGAGCACGCCGCTCGAAGATACCAAGGCGCCCGTCGAGTCGCGCAGCGCCGGTGCCGCGGGCGGCGCCGGTGCCGGTGGCGCGAGCTCGGGCACCTCGCAGAGCAAGGTCACGCCGGTCGACCTGGCGAAGACCGACAACGCGATGATGAGCAACCTGCCGCGCATCGTGTTCTTCGACTTCGACAGCTATGTCGTGAAGGACGAGTTCCGGTCCACCGTCGAGGCCAACGCGAAGGTGCTGTCCGCCGACGCCAAGAAGAAGGTCACCATCGAAGGCCACACCGACGAGCGCGGTGGCCGCGAATACAACCTAGCACTCGGCCAGAAGCGTGCCGAGGCCGTGGCCAAGTCGCTGGCGCTGCTCGGGGCCACCAACGCGCAGATGGAAGCCGTGAGCTTCGGCAAGGAGCGCCCGGCGGTGCAGGGCAGCGACGAGGCGGCGTACGCGAAGAACCGCCGCGCCGAACTGGTCTACCGTTGAGACGGAGCCGCTGATGTCGCCGATGTCGGTACTCACGCGGGGCGTCGCGGTGCTCGGCCTGGCGGGGGCGCTGCTCGCGCCGGCCCGGGCCGGCATCTTCGACGACGACGAAGCGCGCAAGGCCATCCTCGACCTGCGCCAGAAGCTCGAGCAGAGCAACGAGGCGCAGCGCGTTCGCCAGGCGGAGCTGAACGCGCAGATGGCCGACCAGCTCTCGCAGCTCAAGCGCAGCCTGCTCGACCTCAACAACCAGCTCGAGCAGATCCGCTCCGAGATGGCCAAGATGCGCGGCCAGGACGAGCAGCTCGCGCGCGACGTCGCCGAACTGCAGCGCAAGCAGAAGGACGTGCAGTCCGGCATCGACGAGCGCATCCGCAAGCTCGAGCCGGTGAAGGTCTCGCTCGACGAGAAGGAGTTCCTCGCCGATCCGGAAGAAAAGCGCATGTACGACGAAGCCTTCGCGTTCATCCGCAAGGGCGACTTCAATGCCGCTGCCGCCGGCCTGTCGACCTTCGTGCGCCGCTACCCGCAGAGCGGCTATGTCGATTCGGCCCAGTTCTGGCTCGGCAACGCGCAGTACGGGCGGCGCGAGTACAAGGAGGCGATCGGCTCGTTCCGGGCGCTGCTGTCCGCGCGGCCCGAGCACCCGAAAGCGCCTGAGGCGATGCTGGCGATCGCCAATTGCCAGGTCGAACTGAAGGACACCAAAGGCGCGCGCAAGACCATCGGCGAGCTGGTGCAGGCCTACCCGAAGTCGGAGGCCGCGCAGGCCGGCCGCGAGCGACTGGCCTCGATCAAGTAGTGGGCGGCGCCCGTCGCGGCAGGCAGCGCAGGCGCGCTGCTTAAAATCGCGGCATGCAGGAAATCGACATCCAGGCCCTCGGCCGCACCGTGCTGTGGGCCGCCTTCGCGCTGGCGGTGGTCTTCGGCGCCATCGCGCAGCGCACGCACTTCTGCACCATGGGGGCGGTGTCCGACATCATGACCATGGGCGACTGGTCGCGCATGCGCATGTGGGTCACCGCGATGGGCGTGGCCATGGTCGGCTTCAACGCCATGGTGGCGCTGGGCTGGCTCGACGCCGGCAAGACCGTCTACGGCGGGCCGCGCTTCATCTGGCTGTCGGCGCTGGTGGGCGGGGCGATGTTCGGCTTCGGCATGGTGCTGGCCTCGGGCTGCGGCAGCAAGACGCTGGTGCGCATCGGCGGCGGCAATCTCAAGTCGCTGGTCGTGTTCTTCGTGCTCGGCATCGCCGCCTTTGCCACGATGCGCGGCATCACCGCGGTGCTGAGGGTGGCCACGGTGGACGCGGTGGCGATCTCCTTCCCCGGCGGTCAGGACCTGCCCTCGCTGCTCGCTGCGGCGACCGGCATGACCCGGCAAACGCTCGCCGGTAGCGTCGGCGTGGGCCTGGGCGGCGTGCTGCTCGCGTGGGCGCTCTCGCGCCAGGAAGGCCGCAGCGCCGACAACCTGCTCGGTGGGCTGGGCCTGGGCGCCGTGGTGGCGCTGCTGTGGTGGGTGTCTGGCCGCCTCGGCCACGTGGCCGAGGACCCGAACACGCTGCAGGAGGCCTTCGTGGCCACCAACTCGCAGCGCATGGAGTCGCTCACCTTCGTCGCCCCGATGGCCTATACGATCGACTGGTTGATCTTCTTCAGCGACAAGAGCAAATTGCTGACGATCGCCATCGTCAGCACGGTCGGCGTGGTGGTGGGCTCGTGGCTCTACGCGATCGCCACGCGCAGCTTCCGCTGGGAAGGCTTTCGCGGTGTGCAGGACACGGCCAATCACCTGCTCGGCGCCGTGCTCATGGGCATCGGCGGCGTCACCGCGATGGGCTGCACCATCGGGCAGGGCCTGTCGGGCCTGTCGACGCTGAGCCTGACGAGCTTCGTTGCCGTGGCCGCCATCATTGCCGGCGCGGTGGCCGGGCTTCGCTTCCAGTTCTGGCAGGTCGAGCGTTCGGCATGAGCCCGCAGGGCCGCCCCAAGGGCGAATTCCGGAGTGCGCAGCACGAAGGTTCTCCAGTGAGCGCCGGGCCCGTGCTCGCGGCTGCCGATCTCGAGCGGCGCTTCGGCGGATTGCGCCGGCTGTATGGCGACTTGGCCTATGACCGCATTCGCGCCGCGCGTTTCGCCGTGGTCGGCGTGGGCGGTGTGGGCTCGTGGGCGGCCGAGGCGCTGGCGCGCAGCGGTGTCGCCGAACTCACGCTGATCGATCTGGACCACATCGCCGAATCGAACATCAACCGGCAGGTGCAGGCGCTCGGCGCGACGCTGGGCATGGCCAAGGTGAAGGCGCTTCGCGCGCGCATCGCCGACATCCACCCGGGCTGCGTGGTGCACGAGGTCGAAGCCTTCGCCGAGGCCGACAACTGGCCCGCCGTGCTGCCGCAGCCGGTGGATGCCGTGATCGATGCCTGCGACCAGCTGCGTGCCAAGGCAGCGATGGCCGCCTGGGCGATCGCGTCGGGAACGCCGCTGGTGGTCGTGGGTGCTGCGGGCGGCAAGCGGCGCCCGCAGGCGGTGGAGGTTGACGACCTCAGCGCCGCGACGCACGACCCGCTGCTTGCCGCGCTGCGCCAGCGCCTGCGCCAGCACCACGGCGCGGCGCGCAAGGGCGCAATCGGCGTGCGTTGCGTGTTCTCGCGCGAGCCGGTGGTGGCGCCGGTCGATGCCTGCGACGTGGAGGGCAACCTCAATTGCCACGGCTACGGCTCGACGGTGAGCGTGACCGCGACCTTCGGCCTGGTGGCCGCGCAAGTTGCGCTAGAATGCGCGGCTGTCGCGAGCTGAAGACTCGACCAAACAAGCCGCTATAATCGTGGGCTTTTCGGGTCGTTAGCTCAGTCGGTAGAGCAGCGGACTTTTAATCCGTTGGTCGCGTGTTCGAGTCACGCACGACCCACCACCGAAGGTGGCAAGATTTCGGGCTCTTAGCTCAGTTGGTAGAGCAGCGGACTCTTAATCCGTTGGTCGAGTGTTCGAGTCACTCAGGGCCCACCAAAATTCTTGGTTAGAAAACAAGGACTTAGCGCGAGCTAGGTCCTTTTTTCTTGGGCGCATCGGACGGATGCTTCCGTCGGTTGTGACGGATTTGTGCCGTAGTTTGGCGCGCGCGCCCTGGCGGCACACGTGGTGTGCGTTGCTTTCCCTCTCGCTTTCATCGCATCGCGCGGTCTCGTCCGCCAACGGTGCTGCGGTCGCGCCGCTGGCCATCGCATCCGCCTTGTCCTGAGAAGTGTTCTTATCAGGACGTCATTTGGCATGGGAACATTTGGCGGCGGCACTTTGCGGTCCGGCCTGACGCGAAGCGCCATCAAGTGACGGTGGGCGGTCCGCCGCATTCAGGGTTCGCACTTGCGCAAGGTCAATCGTTCATGGCAGCTCAGGCGTAGGCTGATTCGTCTGTGTCGGGTCGGCTCAGAGCCGAATGGGAGACTGCAATGAAGGACCACCTTGTGGCCGTGATCACGGCAGCCATGCTCGCGGCGGTCCCGTGGGCTGCGCAGGCACAGACGGCGAAGCCGCCGCAGTCATCGGGGGTGCCTGACGTGAAGGCCTTCGACCAGCACCTGGCCGAAGCGCAGGTCCACATGCAGCGGATGCAGGAGCAGATGGATCGCCTGCGCAAGACGCAGGATCCCCTGGAGCGTCAGAAGCTTCTGCAGGATCACTACCAGTCCATGCAGAACGCCATGGGCGCGATGCACGGGATGTGGGGCCCCGGAATGATGGGTGGTCAAGGGATGATGCATGGCCCTGGAATGATGGGCGGCCCGGGAATGAAGGGGTGGGGAGGCATGCATGGCCACTACTCCAGGCTCACGCCCGAGCAGATGAAGCAGCGCCAGTACATGACGGAACAGTACATGGGCATGCAGCAAATGATGATGGACCACATGATGCAGCGTCAGCAATGGATGACGCCGTCACCTGCGTCCGCGGGCAAGTAGGCAGCCTCAGAGCGCAGCAGGCGCTGCCTCGATCGTCGCGGCCTGTGGTCGCTCCTTTACCCGCATCGGTGGCGCCGTGCGGCGATCAGACGGCACGGGGCTCATCTTGCCGTCGCTCTTGTGGCCCGTCAGTGTGAATGCCTGTGGTGTTCGTCTGGATAGTGTTCGTGCGAGTGGGTCATCGGATCGTGCCGATGACGGTGCGTATGCCGGACCGGAGCTGGGTCACCGAGGGGATGGTGATAGTGGTGGACGTCGTGTTCATGCTCGTGCTCATGCTCCAGGGGCAAGTGCCCATGGGTGTGCACATGCCGCTCGATGATGTGCAGCCAAACTCCAAGCCCCATCAGTCCACCGGCAACGAGGAGTGTCGAGGTCACGGGCTCGTCAAGAATCAGTACAGCCAGGACGGCGCCGAAGAACGGCGCGACCGAGAAATACGCGCCGGTGCGCGCGGTACCCAGGTGCCGCAGTGCGACCACAAACAGCGCCAGGCTGATGCCGTAGGACAAGAAGCCCAGAATGGCCGCCCCGGCCAACACGCCCATTGACGGCAACGGCGCGCCCAGCGTCAGCGCAATGGTCAGGTTCATCGACCCCGCAGCCAGTCCCTTGACCATCGCCACCCAGGTGGCGTCGGCCAGAGACACCTTGCGAGTGAGGTTGTTGTCGACCCCCCAAGCCAGGCAAGCGCCCAGTACCGCGAGGGCTGGCCACAGTGCGCCGAACTTCGCTTGACCCGGCCAGCTCAGGACGACAGCGCCTGCCACGATGGTCAACATCCCCAGGGCAATGCGCAGATCGAAGTTCTCTCTGAAGACAAACCACGCCAGCAGGGCGGTGAACACGCCTTCGGCATTGAGCAGGAGCGCGGCGCCTGAGGCCGGCATGGCCGTCAAGCCGAACATCAGCAGCACCGGGCCGACAACGCCGCCCATCATTACCGCACCGGCCAGCCATGACCATTCGCCAGCTTGGAGGTGCGCCGGGGGCGCCTGCCGCATCAGCCGCAAGGTCGCCAGCCCGAGACCGGATCCCAGGTAAAGCAGGCCAGCCAACATCCACGGACTGATGCCGGCCAGCAGTACCTTGGCCAGCGGCGTGCCGGCGCCGAAGAGCGCTGCCGCGAGCAAGGCCGCAGCAGCGCCGGCTGGTAGCCAGCGTGCAGGGAGATGAGGGTTCAACGTCACTCGACCAGTATCGCCCTGGTCAGCGGACGGACACGTCGGCGACGAGCCTCGCCTTCAGGGCACGTTCGCGGGTTGCGGCTTGCGGCTCGGCCACCCACTCGTACGTGCTCTTCCAGGCCCACACCGTGCCGTCGATGCGGACGAAGCGGATCTCGCCTGCCTGGCCCTCCACCGTCGTGCTCTGGCGCTTGCCGTCGAACTCGAAGGCGACGCTGTGGCTGCCGGGCTTGAACTTCAACCTGACCATGGTGTCGGGCAGTGTGTCGACGCCGGCGCCGCCGTCCGGGTAGACCTTCACGAAGTTACGGCCGTCCCCCCAGTTGCGCCGCACGACGTAGACGGTCAGCGCATCGCGGTCCGGCGCGAAGCGCTTGGCCTCGGCATCCGCGTTCAGGCTGGGCACCGCCACCGGGGTGCAGGCAATCACCCGGCCCTTGTTGGTCTTGTAGCAATGCGGCATTTCAGCGGTGGGATCGGGCGGAGTGGGCGTCGCGCAGCCAGCCAGCAGCACGGCGGTCCCCAGCGCTACCACGGCGATCAGTCGGTGCGTGTCCATGGCCATCACTTCAGCGTGAAGCGGGCAGTGGCCGGTTTGCCTGCGATCGTCACAACGGCCACCGCCTTCGTGCCGGGGCCGACCTTGAAGCTGCCAGTGGCCTCGAGCCTGTCGCCGGCCGGCTTGAGTTCGACCTCCTGCTTCTCGGTGCCGGTCAGCAGCGTGACCTTGGCGCTGGCCTTGGACACGTCGGCGGCCTTGCCGTGGTCGCGCAGGAACAGCTGGATCGTGGTCGGCCTGGCGACGAGTTCGTAGTCCATGTCCTTGACTTCGACGACCACCCCGCCGTGCATCGGCTTGTGCTCGTGGGCGTGGTCATGCTTCTCGCCGGCCGCGGACGCGGGGACGGCCAGGGCGAGGGCGATGGAGGCGAGCAGGGCGTGCTTCTTCATGGGGATCCTTTCGGGATGGTGGGTGTGGGCAGGGAAGGGGTCAGAGGGCCTCGGCGTCCTTGTCGTCCATCAGCCGTTCGGCATCCTTGCGGCCGAAGAGCCAGAACATCGCGGGCGTGAGGAAGGTGTCGAGCAGGGTCGAGCTGATCAGGCCGGAGAAGATCACCACGGCCACCGGGTGCAGCACCTCGGTACCCGGCCGCTCCGCTTCGAATAGCAGAGGCGCCAGCGCGAAGGCCGTCACGAGCGCCGTCATCAGCACGGGAGATAGCCGCTCGAGCGAGCCGCGCACGATCATCTTGGTGTCGAAGCTCTCGCCTTCGAAGCGCATCAGGTTGATGTAATGGCTGACCTTCAGGATGCCGTTGCGCACCGAGATGCCGGCCAGGGTGATGAAGCCCACCAGCGCCGCCACCGACAGGGGCTGGCCCGACAGCCACAGGCCAATCACCGCGCCCACCAGGGCCAGCGGAATGTTCACCATGATCAACGCCGACAGCGTCGTGGACTTGTAGCGGCTGTACAGCACCACGAACATCAGCACCAGCGAGACGATCGACAGCAGGCCGACCAGGCGCGAGGCCTCCTCCTGCGCCTGGAACTGGCCGCCCAGCGTGATGAAGTAGCCCTCCGGCAGCTTGGTCTCGGAGACGATCCTGCGGATGTCGGCCACGATCTCCGACAGCGCGCGGCCGGAGGCGTTGGCCGACAGCACGATGCGCCGCTTGCCATCGTCGCGGCTGATCTGGTTCGGGCCGTCGCCGTCCTCGATGGAAGCGACCTTCGACAGCGGGATGCGGCCGGTCGGCGTCTCGATGAGGATCTGGCTCAGGCCCTCGATCGAGCGCGCCGACTCGGGCAGCTTGACCACCAGCGCGAAGCGGCGTCCGCCCTCGACGATCTGCGTGATCTTCTCGCCCTCGACCAGGCTCTGCAGCGTGGCCAGCACCTGTGGCGCCGGCACGCCGTACTGCGCGGCAGCGGCATAGTCCACGCGCACCTTGATCTGCGGCGCCAGAACCTGCTTCTCGATCTGCAGGTCAGCAATGCCCGGGATCGTTGCCAGGCGCTGGCGCAGCGCATCGGCCTGGCCGCGCAGTGCATCGAGGTCCTCGCCATAGATCTTCACCGCGATCTGCGACCGCACGCCAGAGAGCATGTGGTCGATGCGGTGCGAGATCGGCTGGCCGATCTCGATGGCTGCCGGCAGGTTGGCCAGCCTGGCTCGGATGTCCGCCTTGACCTCGTCCATGCTGCGCTTGAGCTCGGCCGTGGGCACGATGCCGACATCGAGCTCGCTGACGTGCACGCCTTCCGCGTGCTCGTCCAATTCGGCACGCCCGCTTCGTCGCCCGACGTGAGTCACTTCCGGCACCTGGCTCACCAGCGTCTCGGCCTGGCGCGCCACGGTTGAACTCTCGGTCAGCGTGACGCCGGGGTTCAGGCGCAGGCCGATGAGCAGCGTGCCTTCGTTGAACGGCGGCAGGAAGGTGGTGGGGAAGAACGGCACAGCAGCCGCTGCGGCCACGACGGCCAGACCGGCTGCCGCGAGTGCCGCCTTCGGCCTGGCCAGGACGACGTGCAGGCTGCTGCTGTAGCGCGCTTTCAGCCACGCGAGAACCTTGGTGTCGCCGTGGTCCAGGTTCTTCATGCGCGGCAGCAGATAGAAACTCAGGACCGGCGTGATCGTCACCGACACCACCAGCGAGGCCAGCGTCGAGACGATGAAGGCGATGCCCAGCGGCACGAACAGCTTGCCTTCCAATCCCGGCAATGCGAACAAGGGGATGAAGACCAGCACGATGATCACCGTTGCATACAGGATCGCGGAGCGGACCTCCATCGTGGCGTGGGCGACGACCTCCAGCGGATGAAGGCGCGAGTGCGGATGCTTGGCGCGGTCTTCCTTCAACCGCCGCAGCACGTTCTCGACACCGACCACCGCGTCGTCCACGAGCCCGCCGATGGCGATGGCCAGGCCGCCCAGCGTCATCGTGTTGATCGACAGCCCGAAGTACTTGAAGACCAGCGCGGTGATGAAGATCGACACGGGAATCGCCGTGAGCGCGATCACCGTTGGCCGCAGCGTCCCGAGGAAGAAGAACAGGATCGCCGCGACAAAGACCGACGCGCCAATCAGCTTGCCCTGCAGCGTGGTGATCGACGCCTCGATGAAGCTGGCCTGGCGAAAGGTGACGCGGGGTGCTTCCATGCCGGCCGGCAGCGAGGCCTTGAGCCCTGTCAGCGCCTCCTCGATCGACTTCGTCAGCGCGATCGTGTCTGCGGTCGGCTGCTTCTGGACCCCCAGGATCACGGCAGGCTTGCCTTCGAAGCCGGCATCACCGCGCTTGATCGCCGCGGCGAACGTGACCTCGGCGATCTGGCGCAGCAGGATGGGCTGCCCCCGGTTCGCACCGATCGCCAGGTTCTTCAGGTCATCCAGGCGCGACGTCCGGCCGAGGTTTCGGATGAGGTACTCGCGGCCATTGAGCTCCAGGAAGCCCCCGGAGGTGTTCGCGGAAAATCCCTTCAGCGCTCCTTCCAGCTGATCGTGCGTAATGCTGAGTTCGGCCATGCGCGCCGTGTTCGGTTGCACCTGGAATTGCCGAACCTCGCCGCCGATCGGGATCACCTGCGCGACGCCGGGCACCGACAGCAGGCGTGGCCGCAGCACCCAGTCTGCGTATTCGCGCACGGCCATCGGGCTGATCTTCTGCGGATCGACCGGAATGGCGATCTGCATGATCTCGCCCATGATCGAGCTGATCGGCCCCATGCGCGGCACGACGCCCTCGGCCAGACCTTCCTCCATCGATGCCAGCCGCTCGGCGACCAGCTGCCTCGCGCGGAAGATGTCGGTGCTCCAGTCGAAGGTGACGTAGAGGAAGGACAGGCCAGCGGACGAGGTGGAGCGAACGCTTTCCACGCCGGGCAGCCCGTTCATCGTCGTCTCCAGCGGGAAGGTGATGAGCTGTTCCACCTCCTCGGCGGCCATGCCGCCGGCTTCCGTCATGATGGTGACGGTCGGCTTGTTGAGGTCGGGGAACACGTCCACTGGTGTTCGCGACAGGGTGAACGCGCCGTAGGCCATCAGCACCACGCTGGCGATGATCACCAGCAGGCGGTTCGTCAGGCTGTTGTCGAGGAGCCACTTGAACATCGGGGGCTCCTCAGCGGACCTGGTTGATCAGGGTCGCGCCTTGTGTGGCGACCCGATCACCGGCTTTCAGGCCGGTGGTGACGGCAATGCTCACGCCGTCCAGCGGCTCCACGGTCACCGTGCGTGGTTCGAAGCGCTCGGGCGCGGTCTTCACCCACACGATGGTCTGGTTCGCCGGGTTTTTCATCAGCGATGCCACCGGCACCGCGATGCCCTTGACCAACTCCTTGCCCTGGACGAAGACGCGAACCGGCTGGCCGACGGCCAGGGCGGTGAGGGCTTTGCCCTGCGCGCGGAAGGTCAGCGGAAGCGCCTGTTCGCGCAGGCTGCGGGCGCCGCCGACAAAGGCGAGCGGCACCCGCTCGCTGCCGACCGCAAGGGTCGCCCGCCCGATGCCGGCGGCGACCGCAGGGTCAAAGGCCAGGGCCTCGATGTGCAGGCGCTGAGGATCGACCACCTCGAACACCAGCTCGCGTGCATCGACCACCTGGCCGGCGACGACGTGGGTCGAAGCGATCACGCCAGAGACCGGCGCGACCAGGGCCTCGCGCGTTGCCAGCCCCGTGCCGACGGCAGCGATGCGCTCGGTCAGACTCAGCACCTCGCTCTCGGCCGCATCGATGTCCTTGCGCGGCACGGTGTCGGAGAGTTCCTTCAGCCGTGCGACGCGCTTGTCGGCCAGGGACTTCGCGGCGCGCAGCTCGGCCAGCTGCGCGGCCTGGTTCGAGCGCTCGATCGGCGCGGCCGAGGGAACGACGTAGGCCAGCACCTCGCCCTTGCGCACCGTCTGGCCTGCGGTCGGCAACCCGCGCGGTCCCGGTTCGACGCGGCCGGCGTTCAGGGGTTGCACCTTGCCGCCAGCGTTCGGGTCCATCACGACCTTGCCGTTCAGCTCGAACGAGCGAGGCAGTTCCGCTGCCTCGGTGAGCAGCGTGCGGATGCCGAGCTGGCGCTGCGCCGGCTTGGGCAGGAAGACGCCGCCGTCCGGCAAGCGTTGCGGGCCGTTGGCGCTGGGCGCCGCGGCGGCGCCGCCGTGGTCATGGCCTTCACCGGCATGGACAGGCCGCGCGTCGGCCAGAAGGAGCATCAGGGCTGCCAGCGGAGTAGCCGCGAGCGCCGAGAACGTGCGGATGCGATTCGGCTTCATGCGGGGGCTCCGGCGCGGAGTTGACGGTTGGCCGAAACGCGGCGGCCGACCACGATCAGGACGGCCAGGGCGGCGATGGCGCCTGCGGCCCAACCGGCGTACTCCTGCCAGCCGTGCGCATGTGCGGACTCGTCGGCATGCGCCTCCTCGTGGAGATCGAACTCGCCAGCCAACAGATCGGCCTCCGTGCCGGCCGTCACCGTGGCCGTGACGGGCAGGACGCCCGGCTTCGGCTCGGCTGCCAGCACGACTTCGTAGGCGTCCTCGTGCTTCTTGGCCTTGAGCTTGGTGCCGGCGATTTCGATCTCGATCTGGGCATCGGTGACCGGGCTGTTGTCGGCGGCGCGGTCCAGGTAGAGGGTGATCTGCTTGCCGTTGAGCACGCCCACCAGCTCGAAGGTCTCGGAGGCGGCCGCAAAGCGGGGCAGGGCGGGTCCGGCCGCCGCGGGAGCGGCTTCGCCATGGTCGTGGCCCTCGCCGGCGTGAGCCGGCGGGGACAGGAAGGCAGCCGTGGCGAGGCCAAGCGCAGCGATGAAGGATGTCAGTCTCATGGTGAGGATTCGCAAGAGGAGGTGGGTGTTCGGTTCGTTCGTCACTGCGGCAGCAGCCCGAGCGCCTGGCGCCAGGCCGAGATCGCAGCGGCCAGCTCGATGCGACTGCGCGCGGCCTGCCGCTCGGCCTCATGGGCCTCTGCGTCGATGCGCAGCCGGGTCGGCAGATCGGTCTCGCCCAGCCGGAACGACTTCTCGAAGAAGCCGCGTGTTTCGCGTGCCAGCGTCGCCCGCCGCTCGGCCGCTGCCAGCTGGACCCGCGCCGCGTCGACCCTTGCAACGACGGCGTCGCGCTCGGACTGCAAGCGCGTACGGTCAAGTGCAAGCTGGGCCTGGGCCTCGGCAGCATCGGCACGCGCGCTGGCCACCCGGCTGTCATGTCTCGGGCCGCCACCGAACGGAATGCGCACGGCCAGCGTCACCGTCTGGCCGTATCGCTCGCCCAATGCGCCGCGATCGCGCGTCGTGGCCAGGGTCAGTTCGGGGTTTGCACGCGACTGCGTGGCAGCCAGCACGGCGGCGCGCTCGGCGGCACTGGCGCGGTCCTGCAGCTCCGCGATCGCCGGATGGGTACCCGCCTCGGTCGCGGCGGGCTCCGGTTCGGCAGCGGCCGTCACCGCGGGGGTCATCCCGATCGCGCCCCCAGACAAGGCCTTGACCTGCTGCAGCGCCGCCGTGGCCGCAGCCTCGGCCTGCGCCAGTCCCGCCTCCGCCGCGGCCACGGCGCCATCCGCCTGGTGCTGGTCGGCGCGGGCGAGCTCACCGGACCTGGCGCGACGCGAGACGTCAGCGGCGAGCTTGCGTGCGTTGTCGAGCTGGCCGCGCGCGATCTCGACATCGACGCCGGCACGCTGCCAGGTCCACCAGGCCTCGCGGACCGCCGCGGCCAGGCGCACGCGAGCGCCCTTGGCGCGGCTTTCGACGGCGGCTGCCTCGGCCTCCGCGAGCGCGCCGCTGCTGCGGCGTTCGCCCGGAAGCCACAACGGCACGGCGAGACCGACCTCGAGTTCCCGGGCACCGTCGTTGCGGGTGAGGCGGTCTGTCTTGTGACTGGCCTCGAACGCAGGCGGCTCGGGGGTCCAGGCTTCGGCCGCACGGCGCTGCGCCTGCGCTGCTTCTCGGCGGGACTGCAGCGCCAGCGCCTCGGGTTGACGTGCCCAGGCCGCCTCGAAGAGTTCCTTGAGGCCGGGCGTGCCAGGTCCGCCGGGCGTGGGGGCTGCCGGCGCCTGCGCCACTGCGCCAGCAACGGCACCGGTCAGGACGGCGGCAAGCAGGGCCTGCCGCACGCCGATCGTTGTTCGTGTTCTCGGATGCATCCGATGCTCCAGTGTGAAAAAGGGGGAACACGGGAGACCGGCGAGCCGCGACCAATGCGGTCGCGCCGACCCGAACGGGTTGCCGAGAGCGAGCTACGGCAACGCGCTCAGGCGTGGACGAGGTTCAGGAGGAGAACGAACCCGCCCCGCCGATCAGGCGAGGCGCGCCCACTGAGGGCGTTCAGGTTGGGCTGCCGCCTGGGCAGCGCACGGGGCATCGCCGGCTGGAGTCGGGGCGGCCGTGGCGCGGTCGTGCGCCGTGGTGACGAGCGACACCAGCATTCCTGTGCACTGACCGTGGCAATGGCCACAGTCTGCGTCAGGCGCTGAAGTAGCGCCTTCGTCAACACCCGATTGATCGGCCACATCCGCCGTTGCAGGCGCATGGCCGTGATCGGCGTGATCGTGGTGGCCGACATGGTCCGCTGCCGCGCCCGATTCATGGGCGCAGTAGTCCGCCACTGCCGCCCAGGACATCTGGGTGGGCAGCAGAACGAGCAGCAGGATGGCGAGCCAACGGCGCATGGGGTCAGAGTGTAGCGGCTACAGGGTTGACCCTGGGCATGCGAGGCCAAGCGGAGGCGTGAAGGACATCACCACCGTCCGGCGCGGACGCGCGCCACGTTGTTGTTCATCCAGCGGCGGATCGCGTGCACGAACAGCCACCGCTTCGGACCACGCAGGTTGGCGCCGTGCAGGGCATAGAACGCGTCGGGATCGTCAAAGATCCCGAAGTCGTCGACGATGCCCTCCTTCTGGATGAAGGTGTCCTGGCCACGCCACTCGATGTCCGGCGCCGACAGGTCCCGGGTGGCGGCGCCAAAGCCGCAGAAGCGTCGCGCACCGGGGAATCTGCGTTGCAGGCTGCGAAGGTATTGCGCGTCGAGGATGAATCCTTCGAGACAGACCCATCGCCCCTCGAACCAGACCTCCACCCAGCTGTGGATGATGCGCCGCGGCGCGAGGACATACGCAATCCCGGTGATCGCGCCCTTCTGGAGCGCCTTGTCGATGGTGAAACCGTGGAAACGGCACGGCACGCCGACGCTGCGCAGCAAGGCCATAAGCAGCGTGCCCTTGGTGTTGCACTGCCCATGGCCGTCGGCCAGCACGCGGGATGCCGGCAGATCGTCCGCCTCGTTGTAGCCGAATGCGATCTCGTCGCGGACGAAGTCGTAGACCGCGCCGATCCGCTCGCGCATCGGCAGCGCGCGCCACCCCCGTTCGGCGACGAGCCGCTCGAGGTCGGGATGTTGGGTGTCGAGCAGCGGCGTGCTGCGAAGCAGTGGCGAAGGTGTGTCGGACATGACTCGATCAGGGTGGCTCCAGGCGGCGACAGCCGCATTTCAGACCCTGAAGCCACTACCGGGTCAAGCCCGCCGCGCCGGCCGATCCCGGCCGGCGCTTGTGCGCGCGTCGGACCGCGGTCAGCGGCGGTTGGACGGATCGCGCCCGACGTAGGCGACGGCGGATTTCGCGCCGAAGCCCGGCGGTGCGATCTTGGCGAGGTCGACGCCACGCTGGTCCAGGCCATTGAAGGTCCATGCGAACTGCTGTCCGGCGTCGCCGCGGAAGGCGACCGTCTCGCCGTAGGCGATGTTCGGGCGCGGGGCCTGCGCCAGGTTGACGACACGAGCCGCGCTCGACACGGCGGCCGGCTGGCCGTAGATGGACTGCCCGTTCATGAAGGTCTCGCCAGCCGCGAAGCCGACGGCAGGCGCGGCCGCCACAACCAGCGCGGCCGACAGGCGGAGAAGGGATGACGAAGGTGATTGCATGAGTTCCTCGTGGTGGTGTGATCGGCTCTCGCTCAGCCGCATGCCCCGATGGCATGACCACGGACTCTAGAAATCGCCTGGCAACAGTCTCGGAACCGGCAGATGACAGTTCTGTCATCTGGCCCTGAGGCATGCGCCGGCTCAGTGAGCGCCGTGAACGTGGCGCCGCTTCGCCGGGGCCGCTGGCGCGGCGGCGGCGCGGTCGAGGCCGGTGAGGATGCCGCAATCCGCCAAGGCGTGGGGCGATGCGCACCGCGCGCGCAGTGACTTCAGATCCTTCTCCAGCGCTCGCAGTTCGCGAATGCGGTGCGCCACGTGGCCGATGTGCTCGTCCAGCAGGGCGTTGACCTCACCACAATCCTGCGCGGGCGACTCCCGCAGTGCGATGAGGGCCCGGATCTCGTCGAGCGTCATGTCCAGGTTGCGGCACTGCCGGATGAAGGCGAGCCGCTCGGCATGCGCCGGCAGGTAGACGCGGTAGTTGTTGTCCGCCCGGGCCGGCGGCGGCAGCAGTCCCTCGCGCTCGTAGAAGCGAATCGTCTCGACGGGTGTTCCGGTGGCCTCGGCCAGCGCTCCGATCTTCATGGCTCCAAGCTTTCAGGTTCCCTGATGGGGAGAGGGACTTGACTCTACACCGGCTACAGGGTTTGCAATGGCGGCAAGGTCAAAGAGGATTCCTGCGATGAGCCATTCCCATGCCGAAGGCGGCAACACACACCAGCACGATCACTGCGATGGTCACACCCACGCCCACGACGCCCGGCACATTCACCCTCCAGCGCAGGTGAAGGAAGCCGCGTGCGCGGACGACGGTTGTGGCGCCTGCGCCATGCCCGCGACGCCGGTGCAAACCGGCGCCCCGTCAGCGCGGGGGCGCAGTTTCCGGGTCGCGACGATGGACTGCGCGGCCGAGGAGGCCGAGATCCGGCGTGCCCTTGACGGCATGCCCGGCATTCGCGGTCTGCGATTCCAACTGGGCCAGCGGGTGCTCACGATCGATGCCGACGAGCCGTCGATCGCGCCGGCGCTGGCGGCCGTGCGCAAGTCCGGCTTCGACCCGCAGCCGATCGCCGGGGGCGAACCGGAGGCCGGCCATGCGGCGGGCGACGGTCATGATCACGAGGTCGTGCGAGGTCAGGTCCCCAAGCTGGCCGGGGCGCTGACTCTGGCCATCGGCGCCGAGATCATCGGCTACTTTGCGCCGGAGACCACGGCCTGGCGGGGGGCCGGTCTGGCCGTCGCGGCCATCGCGATCTGGCTCGCCGGCTTCGACGTCTACAAGAAGGGGCTGACGGCGCTGCGGCACGGGCGGCTGAACATCAACGCGCTGATGACCGTGGCCGTGACGGGCGCCTTCGCGATCGGCCAGTGGCCGGAAGCCGCCATGGTGATGGCGCTGTACGCCATCGCCGAGGCGATCGAGGCCAGGGCCGTGGACCGCGCGCGCAACGCCATCAAGGGCCTGCTGGCGATGGCGCCGGAGGAGGCTTCGGTTCGCCAAGCCGATGGCAACTGGGCGACGCTGCCCGTGGGCCAGGTCGCGGTTGGCGCTCTGCTGCGGGTGAAGCCGGGGGAGCGCGTTCCCATGGACGGCGTCGTCCGCTCGGGCCAGACCAGCATCAACCAGGCACCGGTCACCGGCGAGAGCATCCCCGTCGACAAGGCGAGCGGGGATCCGGTCTTTGCCGGCACGATCAACGAGTCGGGGACATTCGAGTTCGAGGTCACCGCACTGGCCTCGAATTCGACCTTGGCGCGCATCATCCACGCTGTGGAGGAGGCTCAGGCGACCCGGGCGCCGACGCAGGGCTTTGTCGACAGGTTTGCGGCGATCTACACGCCGGCGGTGTTCGTGATCGCCGTGGCAGTGGCACTGCTCGGCCCCTGGCTGCTCGGCTGGACGTGGCTGCAAGGCGTCTACAAGGCCCTCGTGCTGCTGGTCATCGCATGCCCCTGCGCGCTGGTGATCTCCACACCGGTGACGATCGTCAGTGGCCTGGCAGCCGCAGCGCGCCGCGGCATCCTCATCAAGGGCGGCATCTACCTGGAAGAGGCGCGCAAGCTCAAGGCAATTGCGCTCGACAAGACCGGCACAATCACCGAGGGCAAGCCGCGGCTGGTGGACTGGTCCGTCCTCGATCCGGCAACCGATGCCGCGAACGCCGAGCACATGGCCTTCGTGCTGGCCAGCCACTCGGACCACCCGGTGTCTCGCGCCATCGCCGCGGGGCTCAAGTCCAACAGCGTGCAGGCGCAGAACTTCAAGGCGCTGGCCGGTCGCGGGGTACAAGCGGACATCGCCGGCACCACCTATGTGCTGGGCAACCACCGGCTGATCGAGGAGCGTGGCCAGTGTTCGCCGGCCCTCGAGGCGAGCTTGCGCACCCATGAGGAAGCCGGCCGCACCGTCAGCCTGCTGGCCTCCGACGCCGGCCCGATCGCCTTGTTTGCCGTTGCCGACACGATCAAAAACTCGTCCCGCGAAGCCGTGGCAGCGCTGAAGGCAATGGGCATCACACCGGTGATGCTGACGGGCGACAACCAGGCCACGGCCACGGCCATCGCGCACGAGGCCGGCATCGACGAAGCGCGCGGGAACTTGCTGCCCGAGGACAAGCTCGAAGCGATCAAGGCGCTGCAAGCGGAACATGGCCTGACCGCGATGACCGGCGACGGCATCAACGATGCGCCCGCCCTGGCGCAGGCCGATATCGGCGTGGCGATGGGCGCGGCCGGTACCGACACGGCGATGGAAGCGGCGGACGTGGTCGTGATGAACGACGATCTGCGCCGCATTGCCGAGACGGTTCAACTGTCACGCTCGACGCATGTGGTGCTGTGGCAGAACATCACGCTGGCTCTGGGCATCAAGGCGGTGTTCCTGGTGCTCGCGGTCTTCGGCAGCGCGACGATGTGGATGGCGATCTTCGCCGACATGGGGGCCAGTCTCCTGGTGGTGGGCAACGGGCTTCGGCTGCTCAAGAAGGGGGGCAAGGCGGCATGACACCGGGGTCGGTCCTGGGCGCTGCTTTGGAGGGAGTTGTCTCTGAACGCTCGTCCCCGCCGGCCGCCTGTCGAGGTGGCCACCCCGTGGCCATGAGGGACGAGCAAATGCTGATGCCTCGTCCCTGTATCTATCCCACCAGATTCCGAGCGTGTGCTCGGCAATGAGGAGTCAGAAAGTGGATTGTCCCGTGTGCAAGACCGAGCGCCTGTCGATGATGGAGCGTCAGGGCATCGAAATCGACTTCTGCCCCAAGTGCCGTGGCGTCTGGCTGGACCGCGGTGAACTCGACAAGATCGTCGAACGCTCGGCCATGGAATCGAGTGCGGCGCCTCCGCTTCCGATGCCCGCCGCACCGCAGTTCCCTTCAGCGACACCCGAGCACGGCCACGGAGGTCACCGCTCGCGGCATGACGACCGCTACGCCAGTGGTCACAAGCGCAAGTCGTTCCTGCGAGATCTCTTCGATTGATCGCCGGGCCCGCAAACCCATGCCATTGACCGAGGCCTGCGAACGATGACGCACGCACCTGCGGGTCTCGCCGCACCACGCGCCGCGAGGGCTGCCCGGCACCGGCTCTGGTGGTGCCTCATGGGTTCGGCTGCTTTGCTGCTTTCTCTGGACCAGATCGTCAAATGGGTGGTGGCCACGAACCTGCCCTCTGGCGAAGCTGTTGCCGTCACCACCTGGTTCAATCTGGTCCATGTCCTCAATCCGGGAGCCGCGTTCTCCTTTCTGGCCGACGCGGGCGGTTGGCAGCGGCATGCACTCAGTGCGGTTGGCGTCGCCGTCAGCGCGACGCTGGCAGTGCTCCTCTGGCGCGGCGTTCGCAACCGACTCGAGACGCGGTCGCCTACGTCGGCATGATCGGCGGTGCGCTGGGCAATGTCGTCGACCGAATGCGCATCGGTGCCGTGGTCGACTACCTCGATCTGCATTGGCGCGACATGCATTGGCCTGCCTTCAATCTGGCAGACATCTTCGTCGTCGGCAGCGCGGCACTGCTGATACTGGTCTCGTTCCTGCCCGGGGGCGCCGGGCGTCGGGCCGGTCAAGGACACTCGACGTGAATGCCCAAGCGTCACGTACAGTTCCCCGGGCGAGAATGACGGGCATGATTTTCCCTGTTGCGAACCGCGTGTGGTCCCAATGCATTGCTGCGCTGCTGGCCGCTGGCCTGGCTTCCGCGGTCCATGCGCAGGTAACCGTCGACGGTGCCTGGGCACGTGCCACCGTGCCGAACCAGTCGGCCACCGGCGCCTTCATGCGGCTGACCGCCCAGAAGGATGTCATGCTGACGGGCGCCAGGTCCCCGGTCGCCGGCATCGTCGAAGTGCATGAAATGTGGCTGGACAAGGACATCATGCGGATGCGGCCTGCCGATCGCGTGCCCTTGAAGGCCAGGCAGACGATCGAGCTGAGGCCGGGCGGCCTGCACGTCATGATGATGGACCTGAAGAAGCAGATCAAAGCGGGTGAGCGCGTGCCCCTGACGCTCTTGTTCACGGCGGCCGACGGCAGCGTGTTGCAGGTCGAGGTGAACGCGACATCTGCCTCAGCGCCGCCGGTACGATGAGCGAGCATCGCGCCGCCGCGGAAGTCGGCAAAGGCCGGAACGCCGCGTTCTGGCTGCCACTGTTCGCGGCCTGGCTGCTGGCGCTGCTGGCCACGGCTGGCGCGCTGTTCCTGGGCGAGGTGATGGGCAAGACGCCGTGCGTGCTGTGCTGGTACCAGCGCATCGCGATGTTTCCGCTGGTGCTGGTGCTCGGCGTGGGCCTGTTCACATCGGATGTGCGCAGCGTTCGCTACGCACTGCCGCTGGCCGGCGTGGGATGGAGCATCGCCGCCTACCACGTGCTGGTCTACTGGGGCGTGGTGTCGAAAGACCTCGTGCCGTGCGGCAAGGGACCGTCATGCGCCGACGCCGACGTTCAGATGGCCGGCGTGGTGCCGATTCCGCTGCTGTCGCTGGCGGCATTCACGGGCATCCTGGTGGCGTTGTGGGTGGCAAGAGCAAGGGCTCGGAGGGCAATGGAATGAACAGGAAATGGATCGTTCTCGGCACGGCCTTGGCGGTCGTTCTGGCCTTCGTGGCCGGCGTCGCGGTCTTCACGAACCGCTCGAACCAGGAAGTCAAGCAGGCGGCGCAGATCAACAACGAAGCGCTGGTCCGGCCACACTCGCCCATCTTCGGCAACTCGGCGGCGAAGGTGACAATCGTCGAGTTCTTCGATCCGTCCTGCGAGACCTGCCGAGTCTTCTACCCGATCGTCAAGGGCATGGTCAACGCGAGCTTCGGCCAGGTCAGGCTCGTGATGCGCAATGCCCCGCTGCATCATGGGTCCGACACCGCCGTCAAGATCCTCGAGGCGGCGCGGGTGCAGGGCAAGTACTGGGAAGCGCTCGAGCGTGCCCTTGCTGCCCAGCCTCAATGGGCCTCTCATGACCGCCCACAGCCGGAAATGATTTGGGCTCTCATCGGCGACATCGGCCTCGACATGACGAAGGCGAGGGCGGATGCCGAGGGGCCGGCCATCGACCAACTGCTGCGGCAGGACATCGCGGACATGCAGGCACTGAAGGTCGATCGGACACCCGGGTTCTTCGTCAACGGCACGCCGCTGCGCGAGTTCGGCGAGGCGCAGTTGAAGGCACTTGTCCAGCAGGAACTCAAGAAGTCAGCGACGCCCTGAGCGAACTTGAGTGCCTTGCTGATCCGCCGCTTCGCCAGTGCGAGGCCCGGAGGCAACCGCTGAGTTCATCGAAGAATGCCGGTGAACATCCGCTGCCGCGTGGTGCATCACCCGCCTGCCGGGACGAGCACCTGATGCGGCCATGCCGGCCGGTTTCTGACGGAACTGTCATGTTGCCGTTCAGGGCGCGTCAGTCGCCGCCATCCACACTGGGTACCGTCTCAACGACCCCCAAGCAAACCATGAAGACCTCTTTGAGTGCCGCGCTCGCGACGCTGTCGATGTTGTTGGCGGGTACAGCGTCTGCGGCCAGCGTGTGCACGGCCGACGTCGCCAAGATGAAGCGCCTGGAGGACCGGGCCTTGGCGCCTGCGGCGACCACGGCGCCTGCCATGAGCGGCGTGACCCTCGCCGTCGCGAAGCGCCTGGACAATGCCGGGATGGCCGTGCCGTCGTCAGCGCCGGCCACCGGGCTCAGCCTGGCGGATGCCAAGAAGCTGGACCGCATGCCCGCGCCCGGCCGCGCTCGGGACATCGCGGGCAGTTGCCTCTGACCGTCAGGCCGGTTCGGTGGGCGTCGTCGGGATGACGAGCCCGATGGACGTGGTTCCGTCGCTCGAGGTGGCCGCCACCCGCCCACCGTGCATTCGCGCGATGGCGGCCACGATGGCCAAGCCCAGCCCGTGGTTGCGGGCCGCTCCGCTGCGAGAGGCATCGACTCGGTAGAAGCGATCGAACAGACGCGGCAGGTGTTCGGGCGCGATCGTCGCGCCCTGATTCACCACGCTCAGCGAGGCCTCGTCACGGCTTCCCTCGATCCGCACGACCACTTCGCTGCCCCGCTGCGCGTGCCGTGTGGCATTGCCGATGAGATTGGACAGGGCCCGCTGGAGCAAGCGGGCGTCGACGGCCCCACGCGCGTCGCCGTCGACGCGCCAACGCAGTCCGGCCTCTTCCATGTGGGCCTCGTGCAGTTCGGCCACCGCGCCGGCGACGTCGGCAAGGCTCTGCACGGTCTCGCGCCTAGCCGTCGCGCCGCGGTCAGCCTGGGACAGGAAGAGCATGTCCTGAACGATGAGGGACATGCGTTGCAGTTCCTCGAGGTGCTCGCCCAGCACCTCCCGCAGTTCATCGGCTTCGCGGGCCTTGCGCAGGGCGACCTCCGTACCTCCGATCAGCGTCGCCAGCGGCGTGAACAGTTCGTGCGCGACGTCGGCATTGAAGGCCTCCAGCTGCTCGTAGGCCCGGTGCAACCGGTCCAGCAGATCGTTGACATGCTGGACCAGTGCGGCGAGTTCCTCCGGCTGGGCCGATCCATCGAGCCGGCGATCCAAGGTGTCGGCCGCCAAAGCCTGGACCTGCAAAGCAAGGTTGCGGACCGGGCGCAGTCCAAGCTGCACCAGCGTGAAGCCGCCGATTGCAATGATGATCGATCCGGTCAGCGCGGCTGCGGCGAGCGTGCGGGCGAGTCTGGACAGCACACGGTCGTCTTCGGTGGTGTCCAGAGTCAGGGTCGCCTGGACCGGACCGGATGCCGTTGCCGCCTCAAACCGCGTGACCAAGGTCTGGCGCAATGGCGGCGCGGTGGGTCCGGCATACAGGACCTGGCCCTTCGCATCGGTGAGCACCAGTGTCAGGTCCTGCCGGCCGACCATCGCATCGTCGAGCTTGTGCGTCAGCGCCGCATTCCCCACCACGCCGGCCTCGGCGATGAGGTGACGCACCTGGAGTTGCTTCTGGCGCAGCGTGTCCGCCTGCCGGTCCTCGAAGCTCAGGGCTGTCACCGTGTAGACGCCCAGGCACGTCAGCGTGAGCCCCGCCAGGGCCAGCAGTGCGAGCCAGCGAGCCAGGCGGCGGTCGAGCGATCCAGCGTGCAGCCGACTCATGGGCTGCGGTCCTCGAGCACGTAGCCCATGCCGCGCACGGTGTGCAGCAGCGGGTGCTCGAAGGGCAGGTCCAGCTTCCCGCGCAGGCGCCGGATGGCGACGTCGATCACATTGGTGCCGTGGTCGAAATTTACGTCCCAGACCTGCTCGGCGATCTCGGTACGGGAGAGCACCTCGCCCTTGCGCCGCATCAGCAGCGTCAGAAGCTGAAACTCCTTTGCGGACAGTTCCAGACGCTGGCCGGCGCGCACTGCACGTCGCCGCGCCAGGTCCACCTGCAGGTCACCCAGCGACAGCAGCAGGGCGTCAGGCGCCGGCGCGGCGTCGGCGGCGCGGCGCAGCAGTACCTCGATGCGGGCCACCAGTTCGGAGAAGGCGAACGGCTTGACGAGATAGTCGTCCGCGCCGGCTTTCAGGCCGCGCACACGGTCTTCCACACGGTGCCGGGCGGTCAGCATGATCACCGGCGTCTGCTTGCTCTGGCGAAGCGCTGCAAGCAGGCCGAGCCCGTCGATGCCGGGCAGCATGGTGTCGAGCACGATGAGGTCGTGGCTGCCTTCGGTCGCCATGTGCAGCCCGTCGATGCCGTTGCCGGCCACCTCGACGACGTAGCCTTCTTCCGCGAGACCCTTGCGCAGGTAGTCGGCCAGCTTGGCCTCGTCCTCCACGATCAGGAGCTTCATGGCCGTGCCCCCGCCTGCTGGCGCACCAGGCCTGTCCAAACTGTCATCTGTTCGTTTCCTTCGTGTGGGGCGCCGATTCCTACAGTGGGCGCATGCCTTGGGGCATGCCATCGCAGGTCTCCTGCTCCTCCTCCTGAAAGGATCTCGACATGAATGTCTTCCGCCTCGCTCTGGTCCCGGCCGTCGCCTTCGCGTTCACGCTGCCGCTGGCGGCGCAGGCCAATTCGGTCTGGCACACCGCTGGCGGCGAAGCCGGTGTGACCTACCATCCCGAGCACTTCAAGAGTGCCAAGACCCGTGCCCAGGTGATGGCCGAGGTCGACGCAGCGCGCAAGGACGGCACGCTGGCGCTGTTGCAGCGTGGAGCGCCGCTGCCGGTCAAGAGTTCCGAGCCGCCGAAGACGCGGCAGCAGGTCATCGACGAGATGCGCGCCGAGTCGCCCGATGCCCGCCGCGCGCGCCTCGAACTGTTGACGGGCGGCTGATCTCGGCACACCGCTCACGGGCGGCGCGGCGGCTTCTTCTTCGCGGTCTTGCCGCGCCGCCTGCGCTTTGTGCTCGTGGTCATGTTCTTCTGCAATCGCTGGCTCAGTTCGGCGGAGTAGCTCAGCGGTGCTGGTGGCTGCTTGCGCGGATGTCCACGGCGCCACCAGCGGAAGATCCCATACGCCACCAGCGCGGCCAGCAGCACGCCGATCCAGATCCAGGTCATCGCCAGCGAGAGCTCGGGATCGGCCAGTCGGGGTCTCATGCTGGAATTCGCTGGCCCGTGCTGTTCGGGCACCGGCAATCGCTTGCGTCACGAGGTCGCAAGCGTCTTCAACCAACGTCCGCAACCAGTCGGAGGTTGCGCGTGCGTTCGCGGGCGTCGTCGATCGTTCCTGGTTCGAGGCGGTACTTGCTGCCCCAGGCCCAGACTTGCCCGATCACCTCGACCACCAGCACTTCGCCAGCCTTGCCCGAAATCTCGAGGCCTGCCGTCCCTTCGGGCCATGTGGCGGTCAGTACATGCTGTCCGGGCGCCAACCGCAGGCGCGCAAAGCTCTCGGGCACGGTTTGCGCTGGGGCCACCCCTGGGGTCGACACTGAGATCACGTGCTCCGTATCGCCCCAGCGCTTGCGCACGAGATAGACCGTGAGGCGATCGGCCGATCCACCGAAATCGAGAGCCTGCGACTCGACTTGCGCGGAGGGAACGGGACCTGGCGTGCAGGTCAGTTTGGGGCGGTAGCTCTTGCCGATGCGGTAGCAGTACGTCCCATCGGCGTTAGCCGGGCGCAATGGTTTGGTCATGCAACCGGTGGTCAGCAGCGCCGTGCCGCCCAGGGCTGCGGCCAGCAGCTTGCGTCGATCGAAGCTCATTCAGTTCTCCTTCAGTTGGCGGAAATGGCGCGTGGTCGCCGTGGCGACGACCGGACACGCCGGTGGTTGGGGCCGCAGTCGCCGCGGCTTCGGGCGCAACCATGGCTCCATGGCGCACGCCGGTCCGGTGGCCCACGCTGCAGGCCTAGGCATGGGCATCCTCACGCGATGGGGCTTCGTCGCCACTGCCTCCGGGACCAACGGCCACGTCGGCTTGTGCGCAGGGCTGCGTCTCGAGCTGAACCGTCGTGTGTCTGATGCGATGGTCCGCCGCGAGGACAGCGCGTGCCCGCTCGAGAAGTTCCGTGGGCGTCGCGACGTCGGGGGCATGCACCAGGTGAACCGTGAGACTGGGCCGGCCGCTGGTGACGGCCCACACGTGAAGATCGTGCACACCCAGCACGCCCGGCAGGCCCAGCAGGGACTGCCTGACCGCCGCGATGTCGATGCCTTCGGGAACCCCTTCCAGCAGGATGTTCAGGGTGTCCTTCAAGAGCACCCAGGTGCGCGGCAGCACCCACAGTCCGATGGCCACCGCGATCACCGAGTCGACCCAGTTCCACCCGGTGACGCGAATCACGATCGCGCCGGCGATGACGCCGATCGATCCCAGCATGTCGCTCCACACCTCGAGATAGGCACCCTTGACGTTCAGGCTGGCGTCCTTGCCCGAACGCAGCATCCACATGCTCGCGAGGTTCACCACCAGCCCGAGCGCCGCCACCACCAGCACCCCGGTCGTCTGCACCTCCTCGGGCTGGCGCCAGCGCTGCCACGCTTCGAAGAGGATGTAGCCGGCGACTCCGAACAAGAGCAGCGCATTGAAGGCCGCCGCCAGGATCTCGAAGCGGTGATAGCCGAAGGTTCGACGCTGATCCGCAGGCCGGCGGGCAATCCTGATGGCCGCCAACGCGATCGCGAGCGCGGCCACATCGGTGAACATGTGCGCGGCATCGGACAGCAGCGCAAGGCTGTTCAGAACGACGCCCCCCACGACCTCGGCGATCAGGAAGGCCGACGTCAGCCCCAATGCCCAGCGCAGCGAGCGCTCCTTGGTCGTCGCCGGCAAGGCGTGGTCGTGCCCCGCGCTCATCGCCCAACCCCCTCGAGCGGCGGAACCGGGCAGGCTTGCCGTCGAGTCATCGGATCGGCTCGGCCGAAGCAATGTCCATCACGTAGATCCAGCCGGCCACGGCCGACCCGGTCCTCGCCGTGCGCCGGATGACGTCCACCAGGGCGGGGACATCCTCGTCGTGGCAATGCAGCTCGACCTTGTACTCGTTGATGATCTCTTCGCCGAGTTCCAGCGAGTAGTGGCGCTCGGCATCGTCCAGAGGCACCAGGGATCCCTTCACAACGTAGACCGCCAGGTTGTGTTCGTCGTGATCCGGATTGCCCCACACGGTCGAGCCCTTCAGCCCGGCGATGACGTCGGCAATGCGGCTGGCGTGGACGTAGGCCTTGATTTCCTTCATGGTGTCGCTCCTTCAATGGCGGGAACAGGCTGGGGCTGCTTGCGGCGCTCTGCCCGCAGTTCGGCCCATTCGTAGATCAGCGGAAGCAGCAGGAGCGTCAGCGCCGTCGAGGTGATCAGTCCCCCGACGACCACCGTGGCCAGTGGCCGCTGGGTCTCGGCGCCGACGCCCGTGGACAGCAGCATGGGGATCAGGCCGAGGATGGCCACGGAAGCCGTCATCAACACGGGCCGCAGCCGCAGCGCAGCCCCTTGCCGGACCGCCTCTCTCACCGACAGCCCGTGTCGTCGCTGATCGTTGAGGAACGAGACCAGCACGATGCCGTTGAGCATCGCCACCCCGAAGACCGCGATGAATCCGATCGCCGACGGGACCGAGACGTACTGTCCGGTGACGAACAGGCCGATGATGCCGCCGATGATCGCGAAGGGCACGTTGGCGATGATGATCGTCGCGTGTCGCAGCGAATTGAACGCGGTGTACAGCAAGAGGAAGATCAGCCCGATCGTCAGCGGCACGATCAGGGCAAGCCGCGCCAGCGCGCGCTGCTGGTTCTCGAAGGCGCCGCCCCACTCGACCCAGTAGCCGGCCGGCATCTGCACCGCTTCCTTGAGCTTCGCGTCAGCCTCCTTCACGAAGCTGTCGACATCGCGGCCCTTGACGTCCATCTGCAGCACGGCATAGCGCTGCAGGGCCTCGCGACGCACGAACGAATATCCTTCGTCGAGCTCAAGCGTGGCCACCTGCGAGAAAGGCACGAGCGCTCCTTCGGCGGTGCGGATCGGGATTGAGCCGATTGCCTCCGGATCGGCCCGGAAGCCGTCGGCCAGGCGTACGGCGATGTCGAAGCGCTTGGTGCCATCGATGAGCGTCGACACGGCGCTGCCGCCAATGCCGGCCTGCACCACCTCCAGGATCTCATCGGCATTGATGCCGTAGCGCGATGCAGCTTCGCGGTTGACCTTGATGACGAGCTGGGGCTTGCCCTTGTTGGCCTCCGCCGACAGATCGGTGACGCCTGGCACCTTTTCCAGGACGCTCTTGGCTTGTGCCGTCAGTCGGTCGAGGGTCTCCAGATCCTCGCCGTACAACTTCAGCGCCAGCGTGGCGCGCACCCCCGAGATGAGCTCTTCCACCCGCATCTGAATCGGCTGCGTGGCACCGAAGACGGAAGTCGGGACGACCTTCTCCAGGTCCTCCTGCATCTGCGACGCCAGCGCCGAGTAGGACGCCTTCTCCGGCCACTCAGCCTGCGGCTTCATGTCCACCAGCACTTCCATGTAGTTCACGTCCGCGGTCTCGCCCTTCTCGGCGCGGCCGATCGTGGCGAGCACGGAGCGAACCTGCGGGTACTTCGTGCGCAGGGTGGTGTCGACCGCCTGGGACACCTGCAGCGATTCGTCCAGCGAGGTCGACGGGATGCCGGTGACGCGGAACATGATGGCCCCCTCCTGAAGCTGCGGCATGAACTCCTTGCCGAGCAAGGGGAACAGGGCCAGCGTGCCGACGAGCAGCACGAGTGCCGTGCCGATCACGCGCTTCTTGCGCTCCAGCGCCCAGTCCAGCAGCGGTACATAGGCCATTTTGGCCCAGCGAACGAGAAACGTGTCCTTCTCTTCCTTGGGCTTGAGGATCAGTGCGGCCAGCACCGGCACAAGCGTCAGCGACAGGACCAGCGAGCCGGCCATCGCGAACGTGATGGTCAGGGCCATCGGCTTGAACAGCTTGCCCTCGAGCCCGGTCAGGGAGAAGAGCGGCAGGAACACGACGATGATGATCAGGATCGCAAACGCGATCGGGTTGACCACCTCGCGCGCGGCTTCCAGCATCACATGCGTCTTGTTGATCGGCTTGCCCGACTCGCGTGCATGCGAGAGCAGCCGGAACGCGTTCTCGACCATGACCACGGCGCCGTCCACCATCATCCCGGTGCCGATCGCCAGCCCGGCGAGCGACATGAGGTTGGCCGACAGCCCGAACCGCTGCATCAGGATGAAGGCGATCAGCATCGACAGGGGAAGCGTGACGATCACGACGATGGCGGACCGGAACTCCCCCAGGAAGAGGAACAGGATCACCGCCACCAGGATCGCGCCCTCCACCAGCGAGCTCTCTGCGGTCTTCAGTGCCTTCTCGACAATCTCGGTGCGGTCGTAGATCGGCTTGAGCGTCACGCCCTTGGGCAGCGCGGCCTGCGCGATGGCGAGCTTGGCCTTGACGGCGTCGACCACGGTCTTGGCGTTCTCGTTCACGCGCGACAGCGCCATGCCAAGCACGGCTTCCTTGCCGTCGCGGGTGACGGCACCGAAGCGCGGTGCCGGCGCCTCGACGACCTTGGCCACGTCGCGCACGCGGATGGGCGCCCCACCGCGTTCGGCGACCACGATGCCTCCGATGTCCGTCACATTGCTCACCAGGCCCAGGCCGCGCACCAGGTACTGCTCGCGGCCGAGATTGATGGACTGCCCGCCGACCTGCTTGTTGTTGGCCGTCAGCGCTTCCATCACCTGCTTGAACGACAGCTTGTACTTGACGAGTGCGTTCGGATCGATCTGAACCTGGAACTGCTTCTCGTCGCCGCCCCAGGTGATGATGTCGTCCACGCCGGGCGCCGTGCGCAGGATCAGCCTGACGGTCCAATCGTGCAGCGTCCGCAGGTCCATGCTGGACAGGTTCTTGTCCGCCGACTCGACCGTGTACCAGAAGACCTGGCCCAGCCCGGAGCTGTTCGGGCCGAGAACCGGTTCGCCGTACCCCTGGGGCAGTCGGCCCTTCACGTCCTGCAGCTTCTCGCCGACCAGGCGGCGCGCGAAATAGATGTCGACGTCGTCGTCGAAGTAGACGCCGACATAGGACAGGCCGAACAGCGAGACGGACCTGACCTCCTGAACGCCGGGCAGGCCGGCGAGGGCGCCTTCGATCGGGGCCGTGAGCAGTTTCTCGACGTCCTCGGCTGCAAGGCCGGGGGACTCGGTGTAGACGTTTACCTGGATGGGCGTGACGTCCGGGAAGGCATCGACCGGGACCTGGCGAAACGCCTGCACCCCGAGACCGATGACGATCAGGAAAGCGACGATGACCAGGACCTTGTATCGAAGCGAGGCATCGACAATGGCGTTGAGCATGATGGGTGATCTTTCTCAGTGGCCTTCGCCGATTTGCGACTTCAGCAGCCGGGCCTTCAGGGCGTAAGCCCCTTCGGCAACCACCTGCTCGCCCGCCTTCACTCCGGCCTTGATCACCGTGCGTCCGCCGACCTTGTCCCCGGGTTCGATGGCTCGCGGTTCGAAGCCGCCGCCTTCGGCCACGAACACCGTGGGCTGCCCTTGCAGCAGCAGAATCGCCGAGCTGGGCACAGACAGCGCCGGCGCACGCGCCGCACCGGTCTCGATCGTGGCGCTGGCGAACATCTCCGGCTTGAGCCTGCCGTCCTTGTTGGGGACCTCGATGCGTGCGGGAGTCGTGCGGCTGTCCTTGTCGAGCATGCTGGCGACGTAGGTCACGCGGCCGGAGAAGCGCTCGTTCGGGTACGCATTGACGGTGATCGTCGCCGCGGCGCCGACCTTCACGCGCGCGAGCTTGTCCTCGGTCAGATCGGCCTCGATCCAGACCGTCGAGAGGTCGGCCACGGAGAACAGCGGCTCAGCCGGAGAACCCAGTTCGCCGATCGTGGCCTTCTTCTGGACCACCGTTCCGCCCAGCGGAGCGGTGAGCGCGAACGTCGATGCGGCACGCTCCGTGTGCGACGCGGTACCTCCCAACAGGCGCAACTTGTCCTCCGCCGCGTGGAGGTCGGCGTTTGCCGTCTCCAGCGATGACTTGGCGCGCAGGAGTTCGCGTTGCGGGATGATCTCGTCCTTGGCTAGCGACTCCGCACGGGCGTAGTCGGCCTGCGCGACGCGCTGTGCCGATCGCGCCCGCTCCAGGGCAGACTGTGCTTCGCCAAGGGCCAGGCTGTCGAGGACGGCCAGCACCTGACCGGCCTTGACGGCGTCACCCAGCTTCGCGGTGACCTGCACGATGCGCCCTTCGACGCGCGGCGCCACGCGGGCCACGCGATCCTGGTTCGGACGGATCGTCGCGGTGACGGTGACCGTGTCGGCGAAGCCCTGTTCCGTGAGCTTCTCGAGCTTGATGCCGGCGCGCTGCGCTTCTTCGGCCGAAAGTTTCAGGCCGCCTTCTTCCTTGTGCTCTCCCTCGGGAGCGGAAGCGGCCTTCTCGGCGGATTTGGCCTCGGCGGCTTTCTCGCCGCCGCCACAGGCGGACAGGGCGGCTGCCAGAGCGAGGGCCAGCGTCGTCAGCACCAACGACGTGGACGAGCCGTGCGGTTTCGGGTTCTTCATGGTTGGTTTCCTTCTTGCGGCCAGCCGGCCGCGAGTTCGAGGGCAATGCGGGTGCTCTGGTAGTCGGCGAGCGCGTCGATCAGGTCGCGCCTGGCATCCAGGGATTGCCGGCTGACGACGATCAGTTCGAGCAGGCCGATCTGTCCCGCTTGTTGCGACTTGATGGAGAGTTGCTGGTTGTCCGCCAGGGCAGGGAGCACGGACTCCTGCAGCCGGCGAATCCGATCCTCCAGGCTGGCCAGCCGCGCCCACAGCGAACTGACGCTTGCGCGGGCATCGCGCTGCGCCGCCTGCCGCTCGATCTGGACCTGCGTGAGCTCGGTCTGGGCTGCGCCGATGCCTGCGGAATTGCGCTTGAACAGCGGCAAGGGCACGGACAGGGTCAAGGTCGTCAAGCGTTCGCGCGCCGCGCCGGGCCCCTCGCGACCGACGTTCAGGCCCACGGTCACGTCCGGGTAGGTGCTGGCCCGTTCGAGCTTCAGCCGCGCGGCGGCACTGGTCTCGCGCGCGGCCAGTGCGCCGGCGCGCGGCTGGTTGTCGGCGCTCGCGAGCAGGGCGTCGAGGGAGTAGCCGGGGCGCTGCGCCGAGAGTTCACCGGTCGCCATCGGCAGGCTTCCGGGCGGCAGTTGCAATTGCCTGGCCAGCTCGGCGCGTGCTTCGAGCAACTGCTCCTGGATCTGGGCCAGCTGGTTGCGCGCGCGCTCGGCCTCGACGCGAGCGACGTTGGCGTCGAGCCGCGTGTCCTCACCCGCCTGACGTCTTCGCTGCACCGCCGTAGCCGTGTCATCGAACAGCTTCAGGGCCTGCGTCTCCGTGTCGGCCCGCTGCTGCAGCGCGAGCACGCGCGTGTGTCGCTCGGCGACGTCGGCGCGCACGCGGCGACGGACGTCGGCGATCTCCAGCCGCAGGGCGGTCAGCGCAGCACTGGTGGCTTCGCGACGGTAGGACGGCTGTCCGCCCACCTCGAAGGTCTGGGACAGCCCCGCACCCCACTCGCTCCGCCGTTCCGACCCGGTGGTCGAAGGCACGGATCGTCGCGTCTGGTCGACGGACAACTGCGGGTTGTTGTAGAGCCACGCGCCTGCGTCGGCACGCTGCCCTTCGGCCGCCGACAGCTCAGCCATCTTCAAGCGCAGGGTCGGGCTTGCCGCCTCGGCCAGCGCAATGGCTTCCACCAGGCTCAGACGCTGTTGCGCCTGAGTCGGTGCGATTTCCGGGGGGAGGACGCCAGGCTTTTGCGCCGGGACTTGCGCCTGCCCGATGTTGGACAGGCAGAGCAGGGCACCGGCAAGGGCCAGCGACTTCGTTCGCATCGAATTCTCCAGGTTGCAATGAACAACAAAGCGGAAGAATTCGGCGAGGCGTCAGTCGCTAGGGGGCAACCTCAATGGATGTGACAGTCCCTCGCCGAATCAGGCGGCGAGGAACCATTTGGGGCGTTCGATCCGGCCAGGGCGACCGGAATCCGGAAGAAGAGGCGTGGTCCGTGCCAGGACGGAGGACGGAATCGCAGCAACCGAAGCGGTCTGACTGGCACAGGGTTGCACGCAGCCCAGGTGACAAAACGCACAGTCCAGGTCGTCTGCGAGTACCGAGGCCTTCTTGGCAGCGGACTCTGAATCGGACTCGGCCTTCGCCTGGTGCTGATGGCTGTGGTGCCCGAAGTGCCCTGAACTCGGAGCCTTCTCGTGGCCGCAGTAGGTCGCTGCCGCGCCCCAGGCAAACTGGAGCGGCAGAACGGCCAGTAGAAAGAGAAGCACCAAGCGACGCACGAGCGTAGTTTAGCGGACTGGGACAAAACGCTGCTTGCCGAGCCTTACCGCGGACATTCCGGTGCAAGTCACTCGCGATCGCGGGCACCACCGAGCACACCTGCTCGAAGCAGGTGACGATCAGTAAGGTCGTTGCGACGGGCTGGTTAGGTTCTGGAACGTAGTACCAACGCCGATACGGACGGCTTGAGAGAGGCTGCCAAGCCTACGACCCACGATGAAACGATCACCGGAGAGACGACTTTCTCGGTAAGGCGCATCGCCGAATCTGCTTGCAGAACCGCGCAGGACAGGCGTGGTGGGTTACAGCAGAGCCTGATTTCTCCCCCTTTTCGATGGCTTCATTCGTCAGGGTGCATGCGACGCTCTGTCTTATGAAGAACTTTTCTGAAGCAGATCGCGAGCAGCTTTGCTTTGACCAAATCGCAGAAGGCTTTGCCAGTGCCCTGGTGACCGCCCAACTCATCGATGAGCAGATGGACGAGTCGCCGACCTCGCCGCTGCAGGAGGTCTGCGTGCTCGCAAGAAACGCCGCGGCGCCGGCAGGATTGGCAATTGACAGGGCGATGCTCTCAGGCGAGTCGAACGATTGAAGGTAGTAGGGGGCTCAGACCGGCTCAAGGGCAGCGACGTGCGAGCCATGCCGGCATCGCGAGTCAAGTCGTTCACCCGCCCACAATGAGCTCGAAGCGCGCGCCGCTCCATGGGCAGTCGGCTTCCGCGACGGGTCGATCACCTGCTGGCGAGTCTGGAGGAGATCGACCGCATGCTGGGGTAGTCGTGCATTTCGCGCAGATTGCTGCGCTTTTTCGCCTGAGACCCAGCAACGGCGATGATTCCCGACCAACGCGTCGTCCCACGGATCGCTCGCCGCATGGAACGGATCTCCGATAGCGATCATGGTCAGCCACGCTCAAACCAGCTCTTGCTTTGGTTGATCGTGTGGCCCAAGCTCAAGGCACAACTGCGCGGGCCGCTGCTGCGCTCAAAGCTGTCTAGCGAAGTCCAGCGGAGTTGACATAAACATTAAAGTCGCTCATCCGGCCTGCTTGCGACGATTGCGCCGAAGCGACACAAGGAGGCTGCTGCGTCCTCGGCTCGCTCTGGCCATGGACCTCAACGCCATCGGTGTCGTGGGCCGCGCCGCCACCCTGGCGGAGACGTCGAATCGTCGGGCCGAAGGTTCCGGGCCAGCTTGGACGACTGGCGATCCGGGCCTGGATTCTCACTGAATCCCGCCCCCGCGGCACACAGCCGTTGCGCCGGGGCAGTCAAATGCGCATGATGCTTCCATCTTGAGTGCGATAGAACTGTCGCCAAGACTCGACCACCTCCGGGAACGACATGAGCCCTCGCAACGCCAGCCAAGCCGAACTGATGCGAAGCGGTCATCAGACCGCAGCTCACAACCGATGGCTCGCCGCCGAGATCCAGGACGCGCTGGACGATCCGCGTCCAAGCCTCCCTCTCGAAGAGGCCATGGCCGCCATGGAAGCCGAGATCGACGCGATCGAGCGCGAGCCCGCCATTGATCGCGCTCCGGCTGAGCAGCCATTACCTTCCAGAACCCCGCGTCGACAGTGAACGTCAGCACGGTCTTCGCATGGAGAATTTCCCTGCAGGAGGTTTGCGCACGATGTTGCCTGGAGAGATCAAGGATCAAGGGTCGGCACGAGGCGGCCTGGTAGCTGCTGAGGCCCGGGGCGCAGCGGCGCGCGCCCGGTGGATCAAGGAAGGACTCCTGGTGCTTGGTCCGCAACTGGCACAGGCGTGGGGGATCCCCCAGGAGGCCCTTGCGACCGCCACCGCAAGCAGCGAGGTGGTCAGCATGACCATCGACGGCAGCGAGTACTTCCCCAAGGCGTTGTTGAGCCTGGATCGTTTGACTGCAGGTGCGATCTGCCGCGCGCTGCGGCAACTCCAAGACACCGAAAAGCTGATGTTTTGGCTGCGCGACCACGGGGTCCTTGGCGGCACGAACCCGGCCGCGGCCTTGAGCGCCGGGACTCCGATCGCCCAGGTAATAGCACTTGCCCAAGCCTGGGCGCGCGCGAGGACGGAGGGCAGCAGCCCGATGGATGGGCGGCACGACTCTATGTGCGCTTGACCGACTTGACGGGCTGCAAAGGGGTGGGCTCCACGTCCTTTCGCAGCAGTTCATCAATCACCGCCGCATGCCGCGCCAGATGCTCCGGCGCCAGGTGCGCATACCGCTCAACCATCGAGTCCGACTTCCACCCGCCCATTTCCTTGATCATGCCCTTGGGCACGCCGTTTTGGATCAGCAGGCTGGCCCAGGTGTGGCGGGTGTCGTGGAAGCGGAAGTCCTCGATGCCCGACTTCTTCAGCGCGTTGCGCCAGGCGGTGTTCACCGTGGCGTTCAGCCGCTTGCCCTTGTAGACGAAGACGTACTCGTCGTGCTTGCCGATCTGCGCGCGCAGGATCTCCATGGCCGTGGCGTTGAGCGGTATGCCCAGCGTCTTGCGGCTCTTGATGTCGCTGGCGGCCACGGTCATCACCTGGCGCTGCATGTCGATCTGGCTCCACTTCAGGCCCAGCACGTTGGCGCGCCGCAGGCCGGTGGCGATGGTGAAGCGCGTCAGTGAACGCAGGTGCTCGGGCAGGTTGCGCAGGAAGGTGTCGATCTCGGCGGGCGTGAGGTAGCGCACCCGGCCCTCGGGCTCGCGGTGCAGCCGGATGGTGGGCACGCTGTCGATCCAGTTCCACTCGCGCATCGCCCGCCGCAGAATGGACCGAAGCAGCTGGTAGTAGCGGTTGCGCGTGGCCGGCGCCTTGTCGCCCTTCTGGCCTTCCACCACGGCCTGCATGCGGTCCCAGGTCAGCTCGGTCAGCGGCAGGCGCTTGAAGAACGGGGTGAGGAACTCGATCTTCTTCGCGTCGTCGCGGATCGACGCCTTGTGGCCTTGCTCGTTCAGCCAGCGCAGGGCCGCGTCTTCCCAGGTGTAGCGGGGCTTGTCGCCCAGCTTGGCCTGGCGCCACAGGTCGTGCTTCAGCCGGTCGTGGAGTTCCTTCGCGGCCTTGCGGTCAGTTGTCTCAGCCGACTGTCTAACGCGCTGGCCACCTGGCGCGGTGATGTCGATCCACCAGGTTGTGCCTCGTTTGAGGATGCCCATGTCCTGCCTCCTATGCGTTCACATGCGTTGCGATGGCCCTGCGCCCGTAGTTGCACGGCCTCGGTGCATTGCTGCACGAAGGCATCGATGGCGGCCTGGGTCACTTTCCAGCGCCGGCCGATCTGCATCGCTTTCAGCTGGCCGGTGTTCACCAGGTTCCAGGCGGTGGAGTAGTCCACGCGCAGCATCGTCGCCGTCTCGCGCAGGTCGTAGAAGAGAGGTGTCACTGCAGTCATGTCCGTGCCTTCCTGGCTGCACGCAGCCGGGTCAGTTGGATCTGCTGCTTCGCGGCCGGCGTCAGATCAAAGATCGCACGGTCGCTAGAGGCGTCAAGTTCACAGTCGTCCCCGCGGGCGCCTCGCGCGCGGGGTGTGGGGCGGGATGGGTTCGCTTCGCGATGGATCAGGCGCGCAGGGCGTCCAGCTCGGCCATCAGACGGCGCTTGCCGTACAGGCACATGCCGCGCACGCACGCGTGCATTGGCTCGGCAGCCACGTGCACGGCCTGTCGATGGAACAGGCCTTCCGCGGCCTGCAGGAAGTACGCCGCGCCGCCGCCGGCCAACCACACGGTCTGCGGGGTTGGCAGTTCAATCAGCGCTTGTGCGATGCCGCCCAGCATTCGGCGGGCCCGGCCATGGATCCACGGCCAGTGAAGCTGCAGGTCATGCAGTTGTCCGCACGCCCGCAGTGACTTGCCGTGGCGAAGTGCTTGATCAACGGCATCGAGCCGGACGTCGCCGCTGGGGGCACCCTGGCCGATCCGGTCGTCCACGGTGCGCAGCAGGTTGGCCACGCCGTGGTATTCGGTGCCGCCGGCCAGGGGCTCGAGGTCACGGCCGCGGTACAGCGCCCAATCCAGGCTGCCGAAGCCCGCCACCAGCACCAGCGACACCTGTGTCTCGTCGAGCTCGGGCGAGTCGAACCATTCGATGGCGCTGGCCGCGGCCTGGGCAAGTACTTCCACGCGTGCCACGGTGACGCTGGCATTGGCCGCGGTGTGCAACGGTCGGCTCAGCCAGTCGCGGATCTGCGGCTCCAGGGCATCGCGTTCCCGCATCGGCACGGTCAGCACCAGCATGTCGATGAAGGGTTCCTCGATGAAGGCCAGCGCGCCGGCGACGCATGCGCGGTAGTCATCGGTGGCCGCAAAGCCCTCTGCTTGCGAGTGATAGATCGCATCGCCCAGTGCCGCTTCGATGTCCGGACCCACTTCGACCAGGTGGGTACCGAAGGGGATCAGGGCATTGCGCCGCGGGGCCCTGAGCCTGCTGCAGCGGCTGTCGTGAAAGACGATGTCCGTGAGCGACGGGAAGACTTCGATGTCCGCATGCTGGCCTGGGCGCAGCTTGCTGAACTTCGTGAAGCCGCAACCGGCGTCGATGGCGGCGATGACAGGGCTCTTCGTCATGGTGGTGCTCCGCTTCGGCCTTGCAGTGCAAGGTTCATGGGTTTGGCCGTCGATGGGCCATGGGCCTGCCACGCGCTGGGTCCAGGCATTCGCCTGGCGCGCGATTCAAGCCAGATGGGGGGATGCACCCCTGGCGGGGCGATTCGATTGAAGTGCGGGTCACGACCGCTAACGCCGCCCTATGCCGTGGAAATCGCGGCGGATAGGGCGGTGGGCATGGCAAGGTGCGCATGCCCGTGCGCAGTGAATCTACGCCTGCCGTGGGGGCCTGCCAAGCAGGCCCGCAGGTCGGGCCGTAACCCGACCCAGCACGGGCTGCAGGTGGTTTCAGCGGCGCGGCTTGAAGGGCTTGACGACGTCTTCCACCTGAATCGGGTCCAGCATCTCTTCGACCTGGTTGGCCAGGCTGACCTGGTAGTGGCGGCGCTTCAGCATCACCACCGGGCCATACAGCGCCAGCAGCGGCAAGCCGATCAGCAGGACCATCGGATGCCAGTAGGCGCCGAGCATCAGCGCGCCGAACGATCCGAACACGATGACCACGACGTCGATGCTCCGCAGCAGCGCGATGGGGTTCTCCAGCACGAAGTTCACGCGCATGCCGATGCTCAGGTTGTACAGGCCCACGCCACGGCCTCCGTAGTGGATGACGGTGACGGCATGGCCCGCACGCGCCGGCATGCACCGGCTGTAGACGACGATCTGGTGCTCGCGATTGCTGGCGTCGGCCAGCCACAGTTCCCATCGTTCGCGCGAGGGGTCGTCGTCGCGCAGGCCGGGGATGCGATTCAGGTAGCGGCGCGCCTCGATGACACGACCGGTCAGCGTTTCCAGGACGTACATGGGGACTCCCAGGTGAAGGTTCACCTGAAAGTCCCATGGGTTCGGCCGCGGTCAAGGCTTGCACCGTTGGCTACTCCGGCAGCGGGTCGTCGAAGATGCCGCCGGCCGACGGGCTGGCCGGCGGCGATGCTGGCCTGAGCAATGCGCCAGGCCTGGCCTCGCCACCTCGCCTTTCCTGTTCGACGAGCACGCCCAGGTAGGCCAGCGTGCGGAAGCGCTCGGCGCGTCGCCGGCCCTTGGGCAGCCTTGCCAGGTCTTCGTACAGCGGTCCGTGCTGCCAGGCGCCCACCTGAGCGTAGAACTCCAGCATCGGCTCGTCGCGGCCCGAGCCTGCTGGGCCCGGCGCTTCGTCGTCACCCTCATTGCGCTTCATGCTGTGCTCCTTGGCTGGCATCGGTGGGGGCCTGGGAGCGCAGTCGGTCGACACCGGCACGCTGGAAGCCGCGCACGTTGGCGTAGAACGGATCGGCCAGCTCCAGCACCGGCTGCTTCTTGAAGGCGTCCCGTAGTGCCTTTCGGAAGAGATGCGCGCCGCCGCCGCTGAGCACGATGTTGGCGAAGCGGTACTTGCCGCCAATGGAATTGGTCAAGGCCTGGATGCCTTCGACGGCAATGCGCTCGGCGATGGGCATGTAGCGCTGGATCTCGCGAGCCTTGCCGTAGGTCGTCAGGCTCCTGCCGGTGCGCAGGGCCTCGTCCACGGTGTGCGGTTCGTCGTAGCGCTCGCCGATCTCGCGCGAGATGGCCTCGCAGATCGCCGACACCACGTCATGCACGCCGTATTGCGCCGAGTAGCTGCGGTTGGCCACCAGGCGCAGGCCACGTGCCGTCAACCAGTCCAGCGTGCGCGTGCCGCAGTCGATGATCAGGTTCTCCTGCTGGCCGATCTGATCCAGCAGGCCATGCTCTTCAGCGTAGGCCACCAGCGCACCTTGCGGCTGCGCCACCACCAGCGCCTTTTGCACCCGCACCTTGCGGCCCTTGCCTACGTCGTGCTCACCCAGGCACAGGCGCTCCAGCGCTGACTTGCGCGCGGTGAACTCCGAGACCGGCAGGCCCACCACCAGCACGTCGATCTCGTCGGCCTGCATGTAGTTCAGAGCCCCGAGCATCAAGGCCTTGTAGTCGGCCGATTGCGTGTAGCCCTCGACCGACAGGATGGGTGTGTTGCGCGCGCCGACCGCAAGGACATCCGGCCCCACCTCGTAGAACAGCTGGCCCACCCGCACCGACACCGTCCGCCGCGGCGCCAGCAGAGGACGCGCGGTGTGCGGATCGACGCTGGCCAGGGCCAGCGAAGGAAAGCTGGCGTATCGGAGCTCGCCGTTCGCGTTGACGGTGGTGAACTTCGTGTGGCCGAAGCCGAGATCGATGGCCCTGACTATGCTTCCCATGGGACCTCCTGCAGCAGTGGTGCCGACATGGCTCTACTGTTGCCAACGCGGCCAATCACGTCCACTCGAAAGGCGGGTCGAAGTCCCCCCGGAAATCGGCCGTCGATTCCCGGGGCCACGCTCAGCGGCACGATTTGCTTCGGCGAAATGGGGCTGCAGCCCGAGTGATACGGCCGTCCGATCGCTTGTTTCGGCCATCAGGTCTGTTTCCGGTGCGTCCGCAACCCGACCAGCATGTCCGGCACGATCAGGCTTCGGAGAGAGAGGTATGGAGTCCATCCGTCAACCCCAGGGGGCTTCAGGCCTCACACAGGTATTGGCGCCGTAACGGCACTTTTCGCGCTTGCAAGGGTGGCGACCTTCGCGCATGCTTGCAACGCCTTTGGCACCGGGCAGCTGGCCCACCGGGCGCATCGAGCGCGAATTGGCAAGCCCTCCAGAGCACCTTCGGGTGCACGAGCCTTCGGGCTCTGATCCCCGGTTTGTCAACCCGACAGCCGATCACGATACCGGCAGCGACCTTGGTCGATGCCGACCTGCAAGCCCCTGGCCCCCGAGCCACACGGCTTGATGCGCGCGACCCTGATCGCGCAACAGCAGCGGGCACGCGATGCCTGCTGGAAGACTCCCCAACGACTGCTGCGTGCGCGCCTACAAGGCGCCGACGAACACCGACACGATCGGGTTCGCCGGTGTGCACGCACGCATGGCGCGCCAGGTGGCACTGGCGCACTCAGGCCATGCGGCAGATCGTGAAGCCCTGAAGCGCCCCGAGCGCTTCAGCATGGGTGACGCCCATGCACCTGCTGCGCAGCGTGGCCACCAACGTGGCCATTCCCCTGCGCCCCGCCTTGAGCGGGCTGCCACGGCGCCAGACGCCGTGTTTGGGCGATCACTTTTACGACTGGCCTGCGCCCATGCCGATGGCGGCAAGCGCGAACCCTGAATGCGCCTGGCACCGGCGGGACGGTGCCGCACGAACCCACCCGACCGCTGGCCATGCCAGCGGCCAGCACGGAGCACCACCATGCGTGACCTCGACCCGCGCACCGTCAACCTGCGCACCCTGCCGCCTCAATTCGGCAGGCGCACCTTCGTCCTCAACGCCATCCTCATTCAGAACAACTTCCGCCACGCCGTCAAGGACAAGGGCGTCTCCTACGACACCATGGAGGACCGGCGCCAGTACATCCACCGCGCCTTCCACCTCCTGGAGCACAACGACATCAAGTCCTTCAAGCTCGACCCACGCTCCTTCGGCGACCGGCATGTGCGCTTCCTGTTCGCCGACATGGAACGGCGCGCCAAGGCCGGCGAGCTCGGACCTTCCGCCATCCAGAAGGCGCACAGCTACCTGCGCACCTTCGCTGGCTGGATCGGCAAGCCCGGCCTGGTGCTGCCGATCAGTGCCTACATCAGCGACGAGACCCTCTACCGCCGCAGCTACGTGACCAAGCACAGCAAGGCCTGGGACGACAACGGCGTGGTGCCGGAGGACGTGATCGCGACCGTTGCCGAGTTCGACGAGCGCGTGGCCGTGCAGATCGAGCTGATGAAGGAGTTCGGCCTACGCTGCAAGGAAGCGGTGATGTTCCGCCCCCACCAGGACATCGTGACCGCGGCCCAGGCCGACAAGGAGGGCGGCGACGCGGGGGAATATCTGCAACTGAAGCGCGGCACCAAGGGCGGCCGGCTGCGCTACGTGCCGGCGGTGACGCCCAGCCAGTTGGCCGCGATCGAGCACGCGCGCCGCGTGGCGCCCGGCGAGAACGACAGCCTCAGCGACCCGCGCTACCAACTTGCCAGGGCCATCCGGCACCAGCGCTACGTGATGGAGCTGTTCGGCCTGACCAAGGCCATGCTCGGCGTGACGGCGCATGGCCTGCGGCATGGCTATGCGGCCGAGCGCTACCAAGCCGAGACGGGGGTGGCGCCGCCGGTGGCCACGGCGGAGCGCGCCGATGCGACGGTCGACCTGGCGGCGCGGCGCCTGGTCTCGGAGTCGCTCGGGCATTCGAGAACCCAGATCACATCGGTGTACCTGGGTTCGAGTCGCGCCCGTCGCTGAGTTACGCTTGATCGGCCATGTCGACGTCTGCTGCCACCGACTGCCTGTTCTGCACCTTGCCGCCCACCAGGATCGTGCATGCCAACCACCTCGCTGTGGTCATCCGGGATGGGTACCCCGTATCGCGCGGCCACACACTGGTGCTGCCGAAGCGGCATGTACGGAGCTTCTTCGACCTTGTGCAAGCAGAGCGCGACGCCGTCTTCGAGTTGCTCGATGTGGCCCGTCGCGACTTGGACCAGACGCTGCGCCCCGAT
>Ga0208460_10000021_pt1 | contig 120285 bp, 87 predicted proteins | sample AD_STIC10_MetaG_FD_184436 | JGI IMG/M metagenome (GOLD analysis project Ga0208460, IMG submission 184436) | Active sludge microbial communities of municipal wastewater-treating anaerobic digesters from USA - AD_STIC10_MetaG (SPAdes) (version 2) | ecosystem: Engineered > Bioreactor > Anaerobic... | reverse complement strand
GGGCTGATCTGCTGCCAGTTTGATAAAGGGATGCTGTGCCCTGCGCAGTTCTGACTGGCAGATGAACTGGTCTTTAGTATCATAGACCAGTATCCATCTGATGTCTGCCGGGTCATAGCGAAAGATGATAGGCTTGCCGATGTGATTTATCAGTTCTGGATGCCAGTAATGCAGCTTGCCCCAGATGATGCCTTCACTGCGAACTGCCTTTCTCTCTGCCGAGAGCATCAGGAAGTTCAGTTCAGAGGGCTCAATGAATCGCTCGCCTGCGATCTCAGCAGTCCTGAATACATCCCAGGGTGTCTTGCCAGCCAAAGCACTATGCGGCGTCTCACCATAAATGTGTCTAATGTAGAAACCGATCATACTCATGGCTTCTTCTATCGTAGGTGGTTCGGCCTTGTAGAGTTTCTTTGCCCATTTCTCGTTACGCATCAGAGTGGCAGGTTTATCCTCAACTGAAGCACCCCGGAAAGATGAGACGAAGCGTTCAAACTGCTCCTGAAAGGTCTGAAAGAACCGCTCTATCACCTTGGCCTTGGCATTATAGCTTTCGGCAAACACCGCCTCGATCTTCAGCTTGGGAAAGATGCCCCCCAGTTCCTTTGCCAGATCATGGTTTTCCCATTTGTCATGAAAGAGCTTACTCTTGAAGGCTTTGCCATTATCCAGATAGACATATCGGGGTAAGAAGGCAAAGGGCTGGTTGGTTTCTTCTCTGGCGTTGACATTGGTATTGCTATCCCTATCTTGCCACTGGGCTGTATTCAGAAAGCCGTTGCGGAAGGCAGCCAGGATATGCTGGCTATCCTCGGTAAAGGCAAGAGAAGCTCCCACCGGATAACGGCTTGCCCAATCCAGCACCAGAATCAACATCATCCGCTTTGCCTTACCGGTTTTGGGATCAAGGATATCAAAGGCAAGCTTGTGTCCATCCGCAACCCAGACATCACCAACCTTAAGCAAGCTGCTGTCTCTGTGGATGGTCTTGATGATATGCTCTGCCACAAACTTGCTGCCCATGCGAGCCTGTTGCCAGATATCTGGATTGTTATTCCTGAAGTCTGTGCACCACCTTCTCAGGGTGGGAATGCTGCTCCTCGATTCAAAGTAGCCAAGCCGGGCTTGGGCTTTCAGCAGTTTGATGGCGGAACCGATCTTGATACGATTGGGATGCAGTAGCATGCTCAGCAGGATTTGGCTCTCAAGCTCTGATACCCTGCGTTTCCGGATAGTGTTCCAATTGCTGTGTACAAGAGCAAACATGTTGTAGTCCGATTGCAGATATTGCTCTATCCAGGTGCGGATAGTCCGCTCACAGCGTTTGTTCCGCATTTGATACAGTTCCGGCACCAATAATCCACGGTTGTAATCAAGCACTATCTGTTTCCATTCCTCAGTTCTGGATTCACAATCACGCAGCCGGTTCAGCACAACAGAGCAGAAATGTCCCAGCAGTTTTGCCTCTTCCAATCTACGCAAAGGCAGATTGGCATCTTTACTCAGATCCGGATACTCCGTTACCGAGTGAACTTTGTCCGCAGCAGTGGTACCTGGTTGCTCGTCATGAGAGATGAGTAACTCATCGCATAATTTCACTTCTGGGTTATGGATACCATGCACTGTGACACAATTCTCGGGAGATAATATGTCACAGCGCTCAAAGCCTCTCCCATTCAGCATCTCCGGCATTTCATGTTCTTCCTGAACCACTGTGACAGTTGTCACAGTGCTTAATTTGTCACAGTGGTCTTGCCATAAATCACCCTTCCGATGAGCTTCAAAAGTCGCTTTCATCAGCGCCTCCCTTATTACAATAGTAGGTTCTACTATTCTGTACTACAATAAGTTGGGAAGTCCTTTCTGCCGTGAATGCGCTGAGAATACAAGAAATCTACCTCACTAATCCTGGTTAGTGAACCGACCATCTTTTATCTTTAGACCCTGCATCCTTTATTCCTCAAGAACCAGACAGAAGCATAAGAACCAGTGAAGCAAACCCCTGTTCAAAGCCCATAAATAAATAGCATAAGGACTTTTCTCAAAGCACTTTAGACCGAATTCAGACTTGTTCCAGCTCTCCCACACCACCCACCACTGTGACAATAAAAGCCTTAACAAATCTGATGAGCTCTCCAAAAAATCTGATCATCCGAAACCAGTCCAAAACCAGCGCAGATTTGCAATAATCTTGATACAAAAACGTCCAGAAACGTCCAAAGACCACTGTGACACAATCCAAAGCCAGTCTTATCTATCTCTCTGCCTGATAAACCCATACGACCACTGTGACATGTGATATCGATTTGCAGATTTGGGTGAGAACTTATATATATCTGAAACAGTGAAAGAAAAAGCGGACGGGGTTTCAAGCCGTCCGCCAATTCCTTTCAGGGCCGCTACCGGTCATCCGAGCAATCCGTGTAATCTGTATGAGGCTCTTTTTCGGGGAAACGCAAAATAAATCCGGAAAACCCATTTTTCTCATACGCACGTTCATAGAGGGAGGCATTTTCACTCGTGCGGAAAAATAAGGCTCACTACACACCTCGCTAACGTTATGTCGCCCTACGGGCTTGATTAACCGGATTACCCACCCGGTTTGAAAGTGAGCCTAAATTAACTTGAACAAAAAACCGGAGCCCAAGCTTGGCCTGGGTTCCGGTATAAACGTTTGAGGGTGGGGTTTTAGAGCTATCTCACCGAGATGACTTCCGCCACTTCGGGGATTTCTTCCTTGATGATGCGTTCGATGCCGGCCTTGAGGGTGAGGGTGGCCATCGGACAGCCGTTGCAGGCGCCTTTGAGGCGAACCTCGATAACGTTGTCCTCGCGGATATTCACCAGTTCAACGTCGCCTCCGTCGGCCTGGATGGAGGGGCGGATTTTGTCCAATATGGTTTCGATTCTTTCCGTTGTGATCATTTTGGTTCCTTATTAAGAATTTCTTGCTTCCGATATGATAACAGGAAAAGCGCGGAAGACAAATCTCCCGCGCCGATATTATCCCGCTCTGTGAGGCAGGGGGTCAGAGTTTGTAGGAAATGCCGATCTTGCCGCCGGAGACGAAGCCGCCGCCAAATTCGAGGTTCAAGCCCAGGCGATCATTGAAGTAATAGCGTCCGCCAACCTGAACTCCCAGGCCGAGCCCTGAGTTGTGTGCATTTTCATGGCCATCGTCTGGCAGCCAGACATCGAAGCCGAGGCAGAGGCCGGCATAGAAGTCCGTGTTGGATGGCATGTTGAGCAGATTGCAAAGTGGTAGTTGCCGTTGCCATAGATGCCCACCCAGGAGCCGTGATTGTGGAAGCGCAGGGTAGCCTCGCCGCCCAGGGTGATATCCGGGGTGACGCCATAATCGACACCCATATAGATGGGCATGCCCCAAGTGGAAAAGCCAGTTCCGATGTTAAACTGCGACTGGCCAACGTTTAGGGGCAGCGCGAACACGGAGGCCGCGCCAATCAGAAGAACGAGTAAAAGCAGTGCCTTTTTCATTTCTTATCCTTTTTACGTTTATTGCTCCCTGTCCGTTGCGGCAGGGAACCGATTCTTTTGTCTTACCAATATGAATAGATTAAGCCGTTCCATCGCGGGGGCAAACAAATCTTTGCCCGGCCGAACCCAAGCCAGCTTGGCAAACGAAGGCAACCGCTTCGATAAGCCCACTTCACAAGGGCATCCAGCCCCGGAATGTTTGGCAAAGGCGGGATGGAGCCAGCCAAAGGTTCAGTCGGTAAAAAAGAGCCTTGCCGGAAAATCCGCGCAGGACGGAAAACCGGCAAGGCCCTTCAGCAAAGCCCGGAGGCTTTATATCAGTCGGATTTGGCCTGCTTTGTTGTCAGGTAATAAAACGCCGGGATGATGACCAGGGTGAGGAAGGCGGAAACGAGCAAGCCGCCCATCATCACGATTCCCATCGGCATACGGAGTTCCTTGCCGGCGGGACCGACTCCCAGAGCCATGGGCAGCATTCCGATAACGATGGCCAGGGTGCTCATGATGATAGGCTTGAGTTTTGTCTCCCCGGCTTCCATCAGGGCTTCGTAAGCAGAGATTCCCTGTTTGCGGCGCAGGTTCGCGTAATCGAGCAGCAAAATGGCGTTGTTCACCACGATTCCCACCAGCATGATGATGCTCATCAATGAGACCAGGTTGAAGGTCTGTCCCGAAATCAGCAGGGAGAAGATGACGCCGATCACGGCCAGGGGCACCGTTCCCAGGATGAAGAGCGGCTGGACGAGGTTTTCGAGCATGGCTGCCAGCAGCATGTATGTCAGCAATACCGCCAGGATGAGGGTTTTGAGCATGTCTTTCACCATTTCGCCGAGCATTTCCGCGCTTCCGCCCCAAACTATCTTGTAGCCGCGGGGCAGTTCGACATCTTCCAAACGCTCCTTGACGGCGGAAATCACATCGCCCATGGTGGCTCCCTCGGCGACCCCGGCGGTGAAGACCACCGCCTTGCTGCGGTCGCGGTGGGTGATGCGGTTGGTCCCCTCCCCGAAGGATACATCCGCCAACTGGGAAAGCAGGTAGGGCTGGTAGTTCACCACAACGCTGAGGTTGCCGATTTTATCCGGGGAATCCACAGCGGCGTCCTCCAGCGAAAGCTTGATGTCATACTGGTTGTCGCCTTCGTGATACTGGGTGGAGACCATGCCTTCGACAGCGGCACGCAGGGCCAGGGCGAGGTCGTAAACGGTGGCTCCCACCGCCGCCATCTCCGCCCGTTTCGGGGTGATGGTGAGTTCGGACCTTCCGCCGCGGGTGCTGGTGTCCAGGTTGATGAGGCCGGGCGCGTCCTTGATGCGGTTGGTGATAGTGGTTTTGAGCTGTTCCAGGCGGGCGTTGTCCTGTCCCTGGAGATAGAATTCCAAGCCGGTGTCCTCGCCGAATCCGGAGCTGACGGCGCTTACCTTGATCCGGGCGTTGGGGATGTCCGCCAGTTCCCTGGTTACGCGGTCCGCCAGTTGTTTTGAATTCAGCTTGCGGCGGTTTGGCTCCACCAGTTTGATGCTGCTGGAAGCCAGGTTGGTGCCTGTGTCCACGTAGCCAGCGGAACCGAGGTTTGTGATCACGTGGCTGATTTCGGGGTGTTTGCCCAGGCGCTCGTGGATGGTTTGCAGGGTCGAGGCGGTCTGGTCCAGGTTGGAGCCCTGGGGAAGCTCCACCGTCAGGGACATTGCCCTCTGGTCCATTTCCGGCATGAATTCCAGACCCACCACCGGAATCAGTGCAAAGCTGACCACCAGAACCGCCACGGTGATGATAATGATTCCCCGGCTGCGTTTTTTCGAGCTTAGCACGCGTCCGAGAAAGCGTTTGTACCAGGCGGAGAATCTATCGAACAGCTTGTCGAATTTGATGCCAAAGCGGTTTTGCGTACTACCTTCTTTAAGGATGCGGGAAGCAAGCATGGGCGTGACCGTGAAAGACGTGACGAGGGAAAAAATGGTGGCGAAGGTGACTGTGAGGGCGAATTCACGGAAAAACTGCCCCACAAGGGTGGTCATTGAGGCGATCGGAATGAACACCACGATGTTTGTGAGGGTGCTTGCCATCACGGCCAGGGCTATCTCCGAAGTGCCCTGCATGGCGGCATCGCGGCGGTTTTTGCCAAGTTCCTTGTAGCGGAAGATGTTTTCGATAACCACCACGGAGTTTGAAACCAGGACCCCAACCGAGCAGGAAATGCCGATGAGGGTGAGCAGGTTGAAGCTGTAGCCGGCAATCTGCATAAACATGAAGGTGGCGATGATGGAAATGGGCATGGACAGGCCCACGATGAGGGTGGAACGCCAGTCGTGGAGGAAAATCAGCAGCACCAGCGCTGTGAACAGGATTCCCAGCAGGATGTTCGAGAAAGTGTCGTCCACCGTTCCGCGTATGAAATCTGAATCGTCGCGAACGATGTCCAGGGAAGCACCCGCGGGCAGGTCAGCCTTGATTTCATCCATCATCTGCCTCACCTCTTTGGCAATGTTCACCACGTTGCCGTCGGGGGCGTTGGTAAGCGAGATGCGGACTATGTTGTCATGGATGGATTTGGCTTCCACGTTGTGGTAGATGGCCCGGCTGCGCACTTCCTCGGCGCCGTCTGTGATTTCGGCCAGGTCCCGCAGTTTTTTCATGCCGTAGGCCGTGGGTATGTCGGCGTCGGCGATTTTATCCAGGCTGGTGTATTGGCCTTTCAGCCGCACTGAGTATTCCTGCGAACCGCGTTTGAAGTTTCCCGCCGGCATGTCAATGTTCTGCGCGGCAAGGAGTTGCAGAAGCTGGGGCATCGATATCCTGTTTTCATGGACAATCCGGTCCTTGAGGGTCACCTCTATCTGGCGTTTGGCGCCTCCGGTAATGCTCACTTCACCAACTCCTGCAATCTGGCCGAAGCGGTCTTTCAGCTTGGTGTCTGCCAGTTCGTAGAGCTCCCGGCCGTCCATGTTTCCGCTCAATATGATGTCCATGAAGGGCACGGCGTTCATGTTCAGCTTCATCACGATAGGCTTTTCGATGGCGTCGGGGAGGTCGCGCTGGATGGCATCTATCTTGTCTTTGACTTCCTGGTTGGCGATATCCACATTTTTCTTCATTTTGAATGCCACCATGATGATGCTGGCGTTATCAAGCGAATAGGACTGGGTGTAATCGACCAGGCTGACGGTGGCGAGGGCGTCCTCTATCTTTTTGGTGACCTGGGTTTCCACTGTGGAAGGCCCCGCGCCGGGATAGACCGTTTGGATGACGATGAAGGGCAGATTGACCTCCGGCATCAGGTTCAGCGGCAGCGCGAACCAGGCCAGGACACCGAAAACCACGAAGACCAGCACGACCATGCTGATCAGCACGGGGCGTTTTACTGAGAGGTCGGAAAGAATCATGCCGCCTCCTCTATTTCACCACGCGGATGCGCGCGTTTTCCGAAAGCAGGTTGATTCCCTCTGTGATAAGCTGGTCACCGGGCTGGAGGCCCGATACCACTTCGAACTGGAGCTGGTTGTCCATTCCGGTTTCGATGGGGCGTTTGGCCGCTTTGCCGTTTTCATCCACCCACACGTATTTTTGTCCATTTTCGGTGACGATGTGTTCGCGGTTCACAACGATGGCGTCAGCCTGCGACTGGGTGTGCAGCCTGATTTCGGCAGTGGCGCCGTAGCTGATGCGCTGCCCCGCCGCCGGTAAACTCACTTCCACAGGCACCGCCTGGGTGTAGGGGTCCAGGGCGAGGGAGATTTTGCTTACCCGTCCCGTCAGTTCCATATCCCCGATGGTGGCGGTGGCAGAAGTTCCGATTTTGATGCTGCGCGCCACTTTGTCGGGAACGGTGAACTTGGCTTTGTAGCCGCCGGTTCCGGAAACGGCAAAGAGTATCTGGCCCGGATGGCTCATCTCGCCGGGATTCACAGCCAGGCTGGTCAGCACTCCGCTGATAGGTGAGGTGACGGTGATAAGCTGGCGGCTGGCTTCCAGATTGGCCTGGGCGAGTTTGAACTGGGTTTCCGCGTTGTCGAGGTCCTGCTGGGAAACAGCGCCTGCCGCCTGGAGGTTTTTAACCCGTTCATAGGCTTGCCTGGCGGCGTTGTAGCCGGTGGAGGCCTGCTCGAATTGGGCGCTGGGTGTTGTTTTTGGGAAAGTGACAATCACCTGCCCGGCAGAGACTCTGTCGCCCACTTTGGCATGCACGCCCGCCACAACCTCTGCCAGCATCGACAGGCCGTAGGATTCGGAGCTGCCGCCCAGGGTGGCGTTGTAGCTGAGGTCTTTGCTGAAGTTTTCCGCGGCGACGGTTTTCACGCGCACGGGGATTCCCTGTTCCTTATGCAGTTGTTCCATGCTCTTGCCGGCTTGGTCCTTGCCGCCGCATGCCGCCAATAGCAAAGCCAGGCAGCAGATCACGGTAATAATTGTTTGTTTCATGGTGTCTCCGTTCACAAAGTGGTTCCCAGTGATTTCTGAAGCATCCGGGTGGCGGATATCACTTCATAGATCGCCTGGTAATATTGCAGTTTGATGGCTGACAGGGTGGTCTGGGCGTCAAAGACCTCCAGTTGGATCCCCACCTGGTTTTCATAGCGGACCCGCGCCAGTTCCAGCCCCTGTTCTGCCAGGCGCATGTTTTCCTGCTGGACGCGGTAGTTTTCCTCGGCGTGGCGCAGATTGTTGTAGTTTTGGGTGATTTCAAGCCGGATCAGGGCGGTGGCATCCCGTTGCTGTATCCGGGAAAGCAGATAATCGTGATGGGCGGCCTTGACCTTGGCTCGGTTTGACATGCCGTCGAAAAGGGGGATGGAGATGCCGATCCCCACGCTGTAATTGGTGCCGAAATCATCGGCTTCGATGGCAAATTCGTCGGCGGCGGTGAAGAGGGAAGCGCTGGCTTGCAGGCCGAGCGTGGGCATATAGATCCCCTTCTCGGCTTTCCACATCAACTCTTTCAACTCTGTGGCCAATCCCGCCATTTCCAGTTCTCCGCGGTTCGCCAGGCCCTGAGCAAGGGCTTGTTCCAGACTCAGGTCGATCCGTTCCGGCAGGGCGAATTCATCCTCGGGGACGGTGGTTTCCTGCTCGTCGCCGATTTGTTTGCGGAAGGCGGCCAGGGCCAGGTCTCGGTCGTTTTTGGCCTTCATTAGCTGGGGCTCCAGCTTTGCCTCTTCCAGTCTGGCCCGCAGGACATCGAATTCCGCCACGAAGCCTTCCTGGTTGAAAAGCTCAACCTGCGCGACGTGGCGCCGCAGAGTGGCCAGAGCTTCCTCCTGAACCTGCACCAGTCGGGTCGTGAGCAGGTAGCCGTAGAACATTTGGATGGTTTGCAGGGCCACGTCCTGTTCCTTCACCTTCAGGTTCAGGCGGCTGATGTCACGGTAGCGCTGGGTGGCCTTGTAACCGTTATGCAGCCTGCCTCCGGCGAAAATAACCTGCTCCAGCTTCAGTGAGGCCGCGAGCGAACCCTCGTCCATCGGTGAGCTGGGCAGAAGTGAATTGGCGATCCCGGAAACCGAAGCGGCCAGCATGTAGTCGTTGTCGCTGGCGGTGTAGGGATTGAGCAGTTGGGTGAGGTCGATGGGGTCGGACATGGCCGAGGAGGGCAAATACGTCCTCTGAAGGCTGTAAGCACCGGCCAGGGTGAGTTTGGGGAAGAATCCGCCTTTCAGCTCAAGGTGGCTTTGCTCCGCCCGGTTGATTTCCTCCCTTGCCATCAACAGCGTGCTGTTGCGTTGTCTGGCAAGCTCAAGGCTTTCCTCGAGGGTGATGCCGTTCAGGCAGACAGCCGCCAGAAGCAGCATGAAGATCAGATGTCTTTTCATGGTTTGGCTCCGTCGGAATTGTGGCGCGCCGAATCCTTCACCGACGGCTTGATGATGCCGTACAGCAGAAGCTGGACTATCAGTTCGTGGTCGCGTTCGATGCGCCTGATGATCTTGTCTTTTTCCTGGATGTCGATCCAGCTGTCGCCCAGCATGAACCAGTCGCTGATAAGCTCGCTGAAACGCTGGGAATCCACCCATTCATTGATTATCCCGGCGCTCCGGGCGTTATCCAGGATGCCAGCCAGCAGGGCGTTCATTTGGTTGCGGTAATTGTCGCGGTATTCATCCAGGTTTCCCAGATAATCTGTGGGCATTTGATGAATGGCTTCGATAAGGATGGGCATGTGTTTGAAAACGTAAATCATGGGCAGGCGCAGAAAGCAGGACAGCTTGTCCTCAAAACTGCTCGCGGAGGCTATCTCCTCGTCCAGCTTGGCGAAAAGTTCCTCCGCCTTGGCGCTGAAGGCGGCTATGAAGAGCTGTTCCTTGCTGGGGAAATAATAATAGATGGTGGCCTTGGCGATTCGCGCCCTTGCCGCCACCTCGTCGAGGGACGTTTTGTCGTATCCCCAGCGGGAGAAAAGCTCCGTTGCCGCTGTAAGTATGCGTTCTTTTTTATCCGGGACTGGATTCATCATCCACCTCTCTTTCCTTTGTTGGAGCGGAACCGGAAGACTTTCACCCGGTGGCTGTCCAACGTTTCGACCGAGTAATACCAGTCAGTCGAAAAGTCAAGTAAAATCTTTGGCTTTGTAAATCGGGATTGTGGATATTATTCCTCAGAGTGGCTGAAACGGTTTATTTAAAAGCGCTTTGGATATTGCCATCCGTGGTCGCGCCCTTAGCCCTATCTAAACCGCCTCATGTTTGCCTCCCAGGCAATGCCCGCTTGAAATGCGGAAATTCTGCGGGAGGCGTAGTGGAAGCGGACCGGAAACGGCTAATGGCCGGGGCAGGGAGAAGTTTCGTCCAACCGGGTTTGTTTCCCCCGGCTCCGCGTGTATGGATATTAAGGAATGGCGTGTTTTAATCCCGTATCGCCGCTGCCAGTCTTCTGTGAATTTCCTCCAAACCCAGGATGGCAAAGGTGGCGGGCAGGTCGGGACCATGCTGTTGGTGGATTAGGGCCAGGCGCAGCGGAGTGTAGTAAGCCTTGCCTTTCAGGCCAAGTTCGGCCATGCCGCTCTTCACGATGGCATCGAGGCTGGCGGCGTCAATTTCGCCATCAGGTGGAAGCTGGCTTTGGAACCAGCGCAGCACCCTGCGGGAATCTTCAGATTGGAGAAAGGCCCCGTCATCAGGACCCAGTTCTGCCGGGCAAAGGAACATTTTAGCGTATTGGGCGATTTCCGGCAGCAGGGTGCAGCGTTCCCGCGCGGCAGCAACGATTCTGGAAAGGGTGAGGCTGTCCGGAAGGGGCAGCTTTTCCTCTTCGAACCAGGGCAGGGAACTCTCCACTACTTCCTCCAGAGGCAAGTTGCGCAAATACCAGCCGTTCATCCAGTCCAGTTTGGTGAGGTCGAAAACGGCCCCGGATTTGCTCACCCGTTCGAGGGTGAATTCCTCGCAAAGCTCTTTCAGGCTGTAGGTTTCCCGGTCATCAGCTCCGTGCCAGCCCAGCAGGGCCACGAAATTGATCAGGGCCTCTTTCAGATAGCCTTTCTGCAGGTAGCTTTCCACCGAAACGTCGTTCATGCGCTTGGAAAGCTTGCTGCGGTCGGGATTGAGGATGAGGGGCAGATGCACCCAGAACGGGGCTTTCCAGCCCAGGCATTCGTAAAGCCAGATGTGCTTGGGCGTGCTGGAGAGCCATTCCTCGCCGCGGATTACGTGGGAAATTTGCATGTAATGGTCGTCCACCACCGCTGCCAGATGGTAGGTGGGGAAGCCGTCGGATTTGACCAGAACCTGGTCGTCGGACTGGGCGGCATCCATTTCCACGTCCCCCCGGATGATGTCATTGAAGCTGAAAACGCGGTTGTCAGGCATTTTCAGGCGAACGACGTGGGGTTCATTATTGGCCAGGCGGGCCTTCATCTCCTCTTCGGAAAGGGACAGGCAGCGGCGGTCGTATTTCACGAATTCGCCTTTGCGCTGCTGTTCTTCGCGCATTTGGGCAAGGGTTTCCGGAGTGCAGAAACAGCGGTAGGCATGGCCGGAATCCAGCAGCCGCTGTGCCTCCCTGTGATAGAGTTCCAAGCGTTCGCTCTGCACGTAGGGGCCAAAATCCCCGCCGATGCCGGGACCTTCGTCTATCTCTATGCCCAGGCGGCCCAGGGACGCGATGAGGTTTTCCACCGCGCCTTCCACCAGACGGTTGCGGTCGGTGTCCTCGATGCGGAGGATGAAGGTTCCGCCGCTGTGGCGTGCGAAAAGGTAATCGTAAAGGGCGGTGCGGAGGCCGCCGATGTGTAAAAATCCGGTGGGGCTGGGCGCGAAACGGACGCGGACGGGATTCATGGTCTATCCTTTGTGGGTTTTGAATTTGGCCAGGTGGCTGTGGTGGATGACGCGGTAATGGGGTTTGTAAAGATATCGGTAATCATCTGAATGCGGAGGGATTAGCCCCGTTTCGAGGCATTGTTCGATCAGTGCCCTTTCGGTGAAAGTGGGGAAGATGAACTCACAAACCAACGGCTGGACTTGTTTCCAGATGCTTTGCCAGTCCTGAAGCGTAAAAACACCCTCCAGCCTGGACGCCAGGATGCTCTGGGTAAGCAGTTCTACCTTTTCCGGCTTCACTTTTTGCATGGCATCGCGGAGTAGTTGGTCACGTAGCAGGTTGGAGGTTTTTGACCCGGAAATATCACGAAATACGGTGAGGGCGACAAGATTGAGCCGGACGAAGCCTTTTCCGCAGCCAATATCCTGGCTGGGGCCGCAGTTTTGGGTTTGGATGGCGGCCATTTCCTCCCTGATGTCGGTGGCGATGGCCACAGGGTCAGGAACGATGTGGGTTGGACCATAATAAGCCTGGTGCAGAAGCTTGTAGAGGTCGCCGTATCGGGACTTGGGATGTTCCGCAAGTTCGGCTATGATGATCTTGCGCAGTTGGGAGGCGCTGAAATCAGGTTTGGCTGGCTGCATAGGCCATTTCTCCGGAGCGGAAGATAAATTTGGCGCGGACATCCGGCCAGTTGAAAGCTTGGGTGAAATCGGCATTCATAACGCTCAGATCGGCGCAAAAACCCTCCGCTATCCTGCCTCGGACATTTTCATCGTGGTTCAGCCAGGCGTTGTTTTTTGTGTAGATGCTAATAGCTTCGGCGGGGGAGAGGCGTTCAGCGGGGTTGTTATGATGGATCAAGGCGTGAAGCGACATGGCGATGTTCAGGTCTGTTACATACCAGTCGCTGGAGCCGCAGACCCGAATACCTTTTCCGGCAAGGGTTTTGAAGCGGTTCATACTTTGGTGCCTGTTCCCCAAACGCTGCGCGTAGAGGCCATCCGGACCGCCCCAGAGCATATCAAAAGCCGGCTGCATCACCGGAACCGAGCCCGAAGCGGCGATTTCTTCCACCAAAGGATCAGGTGTAAGCTCACAGTGGATGAGCTGGTGGCGCAGTTCCCGAACCTCATCTGGAGGCAGATTCGCGTAGGCTTGGTTGATTTGGCGGATGGCGGCGTCGCCGATGCAGTGAACGCAGACCTGAAGGCCCTTCTGATGCGCCTTCATCACGAATTCACGCCAGAACTGGTCGCTCTGGTAAAGATTTCCCCGGCCTTCGCCAGCGGAATAAGCTTCGCTCAACGCGGCGGTGCGGGAACCGATGGAACCGTCAGCCAGGATGCAGCCTCCAATCCTGCGGGCGCCCAGTTCCAAAGCTGCCTTAAGGTTGAAGCATTGGGGGTAAAGCACGAAATTGACGGCGAATTCCGGCAGCCGGTTCTGGATAAGGGAAAAGTGCTGAACGCTTTGCTGCGCGTCCCCTATCATGGTATGGATGGTGGAAAAGCCTCCCCGCAAGGCTGTTTGGGCGGCGCTGTGGTAGGCTTGGAGGATGGTTTCCTCGGAGCAGTTGTCCTGTAGCCAGTTCACGGCCAGATCGTTGTCCTGCGCAATTAGCACTTCTTCCTGGCTGGAAAGGCCCGGCACGGCTTGGCGGGCTTTGGAATTGAGCACGCAGGAATGACCGTCCACCCGGCGCAGCAAGAGCCGGGAACCGGGACAGACGGAATCCAGTTCCTTCACAGTGGGGAAGCGTTTTTCCCTGATCAGGCCTTCGTCGAAGCGCCATCCGATCACCAATTCCGGATTCTGACGGGCAGCAACGAAAAGCAGTGAAAGCACTTCATCGATACTGTAGCAGTTGGACAGGTCAACCCCGTTTTCGTAAAGCCCGCCGGAAAAGCTGTGCGTGTGGGCATCTATGAAACCGGGATAAACCCAGCCGCCCCGCAGATCTATCCTCTCCCAATCTGCCCCGACGGGGTCTTCCGGGCTGAGCAACTTCAGGATTTTGCCGGAATCGACCAAGAGGGCTTTCACCCGGTCGGAAAAACCGTCCTCGCAGTAGAACCTGGCATTATATAGATATTTCATTGTCAATCAGTTTAGTCATGTATTATAAAGTGATGTCTCCAAAAAGATCTTTCAACATCTTGTAGAAGAGATGGATGGGGAATCCCATTACGTTGAAGTAACAGCCCTGGACGCGGCGGATGAACTGGGAACCGTAGCCTTGGATGCCGTAAGCGCCGGCTTTGTCAAGCGGTTCCTTGGTTTCTACGTAGGCTTGGATTTCCGCTTCTGAGAGAGGCGCGAACTCCACCAGGCTGCGTTCGTAGCGGGTGACGCAGGATTTGCGCCAGCAGAGGCAGAGGCCAGTGTAAACCTTGTGGGTTTTGCCAGAAAGTGTGTTGAGATATTCAACCGCCTGGCGACTATTGGCAGGCTTGCCCAGAATGGCGCCTTCGAGCACCACGACGGTATCGGCTCCGATAACTAGGGTCTCGGGATCCATCTTTTCGGCTATGGCGCAGGCTTTGCTGCGGGCATTCCGCATGGCCTGCAGGTATGGCTTTTCCCCGGTGACAGGCTCATCCACCCTGGCCGGGATGATCAGGGGCTTTAGCTCCAGCATTCTCAGCAGGGCTTCGCGCCGGGGACTGGCAGAGGCCAGTACAATTTTCTTATCGCATAACAGCTTGTGGATCATGTGCTTGTTCCTTAATCTCCAGATGCTGGGGCAGCCGATTACGTCAACATTTTTCTTGAAGGCGAAAAAAAGGCTTGCCTGAAAACACGCCCTCTGAAAAGCTTGTATTCAGTAAAAAAATATCTGTTCCAGGAGGTAAATATGGAACGCGTACATAACTTCAACGCAGGTCCGGCGGTTCTTCCGGAGGAAGTGCTCCGCGAAGCCCAGGCAGACCTGTTCAACTACAAAGGCATGGGACTTTCCGTGATGGAAATGAGCCACCGCAGCAAGGAATACCAGGCCATCATCGACGAGACAAACGCCGCTGTGAAGCGCATCTACGGCCTCGGTGACGACCATGAGGTGCTCTTCCTTCAGGGCGGGGCCAGCCTTCAGTTCCTGATGGTGCCGATGAATTTTGCCTTTGAAGGTAAGGAAGCCAACTTCATCAACACAGGCGTGTGGTCCAAAAAAGCCATCGCCGAAGCCAAGATGCTTGGCAAGACCGTGCATGAAGCCGCCTCCAGCGCTGACCGCAATTTCTGCTACATCCCAAAAACCTGGCAGCTTTCCGCCAACCCGGCCTATCTGCACATCACCACCAACAACACCATCTACGGCAGCGAATGGAAGACCGATCCGGACGTTCCGGCCGGCGTGCCCCTCATCGCAGACATGTCCTCCAACTTCATGAGCAAACCCATCGACGTGCTGAAATATGACCTCATCTACGCCGGCGCCCAGAAGAATGTGGGCCCTTCCGGAACAGCGGTCGTGATCATCAAAAAGAGCCTGCTGGAAAAAGCAATCCCTGGCGCCCCCTCCATGCTGGATTACAATCTGATGGCCAAAAACGGCTCCATGTTCAACACACCCGCCACCTTCACCATCTATATGATCGGCCTGGTGCTGAAGTGGATCGAGGACTTCGGCGGACTCGCTAAGATCGAGCAGAACAACATCGTCAAGGCCAAATACATCTACGACGCCATCGACGCCTCCGAAGGCTATTACAAAGGCACCGTGGAAAAGGAAGACCGTTCCCTGATGAACATCACCTTCCGTCTCGCGAGCGAGGAGCTGGAAGCCATGTTCATCGCGGAAGCCAAAAAGAACGGCATGATCGGGCTCAAGGGACACCGCAACGTTGGCGGCTGCCGCGCCAGCACCTACAATTCCCTGCCCCTGCCCGCCGCCCACGCTTTGGGTGAATTCATGACCGAATTCGCCAAGAAGCACGGTTGATAATAAAGACAACACATAATGTATGCAAGGCGGGAGAAAAAGCCTCCCGCCTTGTTTAAAGCAGATCCGGGAGTGATATGTCCATAATGAACCTCTTGCTGCGCGGCGGCATACTGATGTATGTCCTGGTGGTGGTGTCCATCGCCGTGCTGGCCATCGTTCTGGAAAAGTACCGCCAGGTTTCCCGCCTCCGCAGAGCCAACGAAAAGCTCCGCTATTACCTGTCCCAGCAGGACAAGCTTGACAATATCCGTGCCGTTTTGCGCATCCATGGGCCAAACAGTCCCCTGGGCATGATGCTGGACAAGCTTTACAACTCGCAGACGGATGATTTCAGGCTGATAGAAAACAGCATGGAATCCACCGCCAATCTCGAGCTGCGCAAGCTGGAAAAAGGCATGGGATGGTTGGCTACCCTTTCTGCGATCGCGCCCCTGATCGGCTTTCTGGGCACTGTGATGGGCATGGTCAGCGTGTTCATGAACATCCAGGGCCAGGGCCAGAACAGCGTGGACATCAACACCCTTGCCGGCGGTATCTGGGAAGCGCTGCTCACCACGGTTGGCGGTCTGGTGGTGGGCATACCGGCCATCATTTTCCACAACGACTTGGTGGAGCACATGACCAACATCGCCAAGGATATGCAAAACCAGGCCATCGAACATGAGATCAGGTATAAAAAAGCCCTGGACAAGGAAGCGCAGCGGCCATGAAACTTGAAATCTCGCGCCAGAAAATCAGCAGCACCGTGCTTATCTCAATGACCGACGTTATCTTCCTGCTGCTGATCTTCCTGCTCATCGCCTCCAATTTCGCCGCTCAGACGGGACTGCCTTTCAAGCTGCCGGGATCGGTTTCCCAGGAACGCCAGACGCGCCAGGTTCTGCATATACAGTATTTGAATGAGAAAAACATCGTCTTTCTGGACAAATCATACAGCCTGGACACGCTGGGAGAAGCTCTGAAAAGCGAATTCAGCAATCCAGAACAGGTTGTGCGCCTGTCCGCGGAGAAAACAACGCCCCTGCAGAGCGTCATCAACCTGATGGACGTGGTGCGGGGAGCCGGTTTCGAGCGGGTGTTCGTTGCCACGGAACCCGTGACTGGGCCATGATCTCATTTCGCGCAGGCAACCACCGTTCTCTGGCGTTATCACTGCTGATACACGCCCTGCTTCTGGTGATGCTAACCATGTATATTATCAAGCCCATGCAAGCGCCGCGCTGGTATGAGTTCGAGCTGGCGCCGCCGGAATTGCATCCTGACGCGGTGGTTACCACTCCAGGCCCCGGAGCGTCCCAACCCCTGATCCAGACTGAAACCGGGAAGACCACTACCACCAAACCCACCCAGACCAAACCGCAAACCAGCCAGCCTGAAAAACCGGCCGTGGCCTCTGAGCAACCCCAAACTCCCGCGCGCAGCGAACTTCTTGAAACACCTGCCATTACAACAACCATCCCAGCCAAACCGACCGCCCTTCCCAATAATCCACTAAATCCCCTGCGCGGAATACCCACAAACCGCCCTGGCAGCACAGCTCCCGGGGGTAGTGTAAACTATTCCCTCGGCGGAGGAGGGGTGCGTTTTCAGTTGCCAGACGACTATAAACACAATTTGGGCGCCGCAGGCAGGGTCGTTATCACTTTCAGGCTTGACCAAAATGCCCGTCCCATCATGAGTAGCGTGGAAAGTTCTGAGCAAAGCGGCCCCAGATACTTCGATGCCGCCAAAAAGATGCTGCAGGATGGCAAATTCAGTTATACAGGCTCACCAAATCCCGGCAGGGAATATAGCCTCACAATCAATTTTCTCTAATTATGCCCCAAAATACCCTACTTCCCAAAAACTTCAAAGTCCCACAATTGATGGGCATCCTGAACGTTACCACCGACTCGTTTTCCGATGGCGGAAGGTTTATAGACCCCGCAAATGCTTTGGCCCATGCCAGGAAACTGGTTGACGATGGGGCAGACATTCTGGATATCGGAGGTGAATCAACCCGCCCCGGATCGCTTCCTGTGTCGCCATCAGAGGAACTGTGCAAAGTATTGCCGGTGCTTGAAAAGATAAGGGAAAACTGGCCGGACCTGCCCATTTCGGTGGACACCCGCAACAGCGAGCTGGCTGAAGCCGCCATAGAACTAGGGGCTACTTATATCAACGATATTTCAGCCCTGAATCACGATCCGCGCATGGCCGGGCTTGTCGCTGCCAATCCACAAGTTAAGCTCGTTCTCATGCACATGCGGGGACAGCCTGAAACGATGCAGACCGATCCGGTTTACACTGATTTGCTGGGCGAAATCGACGATTTCTTCAGGGAGCGGATAGAATTTGCTGTCTCACAGGGAATAGACCGCGCCAACCTCGTTCTCGATCCCGGCATCGGTTTCGGTAAAACGGCAGAGCACAATTTCAAGTTGCTGGGGCATCTGGCGGACTTCCACAAATACGGATTGCCAGTGCTTCTGGGCGTTTCCCGCAAACGTTACATAGCTTCGCTGGACGCGTCCGCGCCCCTGGAACGCATCGGCGGCACCCTCGCCACCGCTGTAAATGGGGCATGGCAAGGCGTTGACATCCTGCGGGTGCATGACATCCACGAACACCGCCAGTTTTTTGCGGTTATTGAGGCCATCGGCAGGGAGGCCGGCCTTTGGAAGTCCTGATCCCCACTTTCTCCGATTTGGTGGATATCTTCATCATCGCGTTCCTTTTCTACCAGGGACTGTGTGTCCTGCGCCGCGGCGGCGGCTGGCACATTTTAGCCGCGATCGTCTTCCTGGTTGTTCTTTCCACGGTGGCCGAAGCCCTGAACCTGCGGATGGTTACCTCAATGCTAAACGCGGTTCGCAACTTTTGGGTGCTGGCCCTCGTGATCATCTTCCAGCCGGAATTGCGCGCCCTGCTGGCCAGGATAAACCTTTCGCGCGAACTCAATCTCAGCCTCCGCAAGAAAGAAAGCAACTCGATCTACATGCCCCTCATAGACGCCATTTCCTCTATGTCTTTCCGGAAAACCGGCGCCCTCGTAGTCATCGAAAACCGCCGCAAACTAACTGAATACATAAACAGCGGCGAAATCATAGACGCCACCCTGTCCCTGCGGCTCATCCTGACCATCTTCAATCCCCGTTCCGCCCTTCATGACGGCGCCATCATAATTCGCGGCGACAGGATCATGGCTGCCAAAGTGGTGCTGCCGCTTTCCAAGAAATCCGAATACAGCAAAAGGTTTGGCACCAGGCATCTGGCAGGCATTGGCATCACCGAAATATCCGACGCGATCGCCATCATCGTCTCGGAGCAGAATTCCCAGATCTCAGTGGCCCGCGACGGCAAAATCCAGGTGAACGTGGCCTACGAAGAGCTTCTCCAGATCATCACCGACGCCACATCATAAGAAAGGAGCATCATGCGGACAGGACCAATCCTCATAGGCATCACGGGAAACATCGGCAGCGGCAAGAGCGCTTTCTGCAGGCTGCTGGCGGAACACGGCTACGAAGTGATCTTTTCCGATGAAATCGCGCAGCGCCAGTTGGACGAACCGGAATGCCTGGAACAAATCATCCGCCGCTGGGGCAAAGAACTGGCTGTGGACGGCAAGGCTGACCGGAAGAAAATCGCCTCCATCGTCTTTGGCAACAAGGAGGAACTGGAATTCCTGAACAGCCTGGTGCATCCCCGGGCCCTTGCTGTCCTGCAGGAAATCGCGGACAACAGCGAGCAAAAGTATCTCTTTTTCGAAGTTCCGCTGCTCTTTGAAGCAGGGATGCAACACTGTTTCGATTACATTGTTCTGGTGCGGGCCAGCCGGGAAAAACGACTCCAGCGTCTACTCAAAAAAGGCCAGGAAACACAAGAGCGGATCGAAGCACGCATGGACGCCCAAATCGACGACCTGGCCAAAATCCCCCTCTGCGACCTGGTGATAGACAACAAAGGCTCCCTAAACGCCCTCAAGAACAGCGTGAAGGAATTCATCGGCCGCCTCGATTCCATCCGCCACAAAGACAAAATCCCCTTTTCCAGCTAAGGCCGGGCCGTTGACTGGCGGTTTTTGGAATTAAAAGCCAGCCATATCTGCCAAGCCTCCGCCATTTCCTGTTAACTACACCCTTAGCGGTCTTTTCCATCCCACTCTCACGCCACACGCCAAATCCCCGCATCGAATGCGGCCATCGTGCGGGAGGCGGGACAGGGCCGAAAGAAAGGGCCTTAACGGTCAGGGGACACGGACAGAACAAACGCTGGAATTGAGCAAGAAAAAAGGCGGTATGGAAGCCGCCTTGATAAGTTAGCCGTGCCAGGATTCACCCGAGCGACGGTTTGGAATCTATTCCGCCATCCACTTGTCCACCAAACGGGGCAGGATTTCGCCCGCCCGGCCCTGGTGAAATTCGTCAAAGAAACCAAGCCCTTCGGATGGATGGAGGTTCACCGAAATGGTTTTTGCCCCCAAGTAGCGGGCCATTTGCACAAAACCGGCAGCGGGATAGACCACTCCGCTGGTCCCCACCACCAGGAAAACATCGCAGTTTTGCAGCAGGATGTCTATTTCCGGCAATCTGTAGGGCATCTCACCGAACCAGACAATGTCCGGTCGCAGCCTGCCAGCGCATTTGGGACAGGCCGGCAGTTCGGGACTCATGTCCACTTCGTCCAGATGTAGCCTGACCCCGCACTTTGTGCAGAGGCAACTGCTGAGAGCGCCGTGCATTTCGATCACGCGGGTATTGCCGGCAGCGGTGTGGAGGCCGTCAACGTTCTGGGTGATGAGGTGGAAATTGTCGCCAAGCCAATCCTCCAGCCTGGCCAGGGCCAGGTGTCCGGGGTTGGGAGCGGCTTGTTTGGACTGTTCCCAGCGAGCTTTGTAAAAGCGCCAAACCAGTTTTGGGTCGCGATGCCAGGCTTCGGGAGTGGCAACATCCTCCACGCGGTGGTTTTCCCAAAGGCCGTCGCTGTCGCGAAAGGTGCGAAGGCCCGATTCGGCGCTGATTCCCGCCCCGGTGAGGACGAGCAGGTTTGTATTCTTCGTGACTTTGATCATTTCATCAATACCATCCTACGGGTTATTTCACGTTCGCCATTGCTGAGGCGGTATAGATAGACACCGCTGGATACGGGGCTGCCGGCGTCGTCGCGTCCGTTCCAGACGGCATTGTGGGTGCCGGAGGGCAGCTCGGTGTTCACAAGTGACCGCACTTTTTGGCCGCGGAGGTTGAAGATGTCCAGATTCACGGTTGCCGCCTTAGGCAAATCGAAACTGATCGTGGTGGTGGGATTGAAGGGGTTGGGATAGTTGCCGTGAAGGTTGAAGGCAAGGTTTGTCACCAAATCCTCTGAAGCGACGTCGAATTCGCTTTCCAAATAAACGTCGTCGATATACCAGCCTTCCCCGGTAACATAGCCGTCTGCGCCGAATATGAAGCGGAATTTGGCCATGCCCGTGTAGCTTGAAAGGTCAAATTCAGCCGGGGACCAGCCGAAACTGCCAGAATATACTTCAGTGTTGGCCGGGAAGGGGGAAGCGGGGTTGTTGTAGATGCGGCGAGGATATCCTCCGACGGGGGTGATCTGGACCCAGGGCCCTTCATCGATGGATATTTGCACCAGGCCTCCATCCCAGGCGTAGCTTGGGTTGGTGTGCACTTCGGCATCCATCCAGTGGTGGAAGTAGAGGCGGCCCTTCTTGCCAAGCGGGATTACCGGGCTTTCCAAAGCTCCGTAGGCAGAGCTGGAATAAGCTCCAGAACCGGGTCCGCCGAACTTCATTGACCAGCTGCCTTCAGCAGTGTTGTTGCGATAGCTTTCACGGTGCCACTGGTTCACGAAACTGGTCAAGGGAGCCAGGCTTTCCCAGCCGTTGGAGTCGTTTTCGAAAGTGTATTGCTGGTTGCCGATGTAGAGCACGAAATTTCCTTCCAGGGTGTTTCCGTTTTCGGCGCCGAGCATGTAGCCGATGTTCACAGAACTGCCGATGGGGACGTCGGGAGAAACCAAAACGCTGAAGGCGCTTTCATAGAGGGTGAAACTGTCGGGCCCAACTGGTGTGAGCGTGGCCTCGAAAGCGGACAATGTGACGTTGGGGTCATCACAGAAAAGGATGAGCATGGGGCTGAAAGCGTGGCCGGAACCCCTGTTGCTTACGATCATGTTCAAAGCAGGATTGTCACCGGGCAGCACCTGGGGATTGGCATTCACGAACTGGTAGGTATCCAGATGCAGTTCAGGAGCGTTCAGGATCAGGGCGGCCGGTGTATTGGAAATGTAGCTGTCGAAGCTGGCTGAAAAGTTCAGATAGGCGATCTGGTGGTCGGAGTAATTCCCCTGGACCTTAACCTGGAAGAAACCGTTTATCTCTGTGGAATCGGAGGCGGCGAGGGCATCGAATTCGTAGCTGCCGCTCAGCACAAGAAGGTTGGGCGAATTGCTTACCAGGGTGACGGTTCCCGGTCCGGTCTGATCTACAAAGCCAACGTTTTTAAGGGTTACATTGAGCCCTATTACCTCACCTGTGTGGTAGAGGCCGTCGGCATCCAGATACTGCACCTGGGAGGCCACGATGTAGGGTTGGTCGCTTGCCTGGACGCTTATCTGGCTGTGATGGGCAATGAAATTGGCGGCGATGATGCTGACATCATAATTTCCGGGAACAAGGCTTTGGATCAGATCGATGTTTATCAGGCCGGTTGCGTCGGCTGTGGCTTCGCAGAGTATGTCAGTGCCGTCTTTCAGCCTGAGGACAGCACCGGGAGCGTTGGTCTGGATCTGATAGCTGTTCAGACCCACAGCCCAATAGGAGGGAAGCTGCACGTTCATCTGCTGCGGGGTGTCACTCCAGACCATCAGGCCGGGGTCCCCGAAAAGGTTTGTTTCATAGGTTACCCAATACATTACCGGAGTGTTTTGGATGTAGGGGATATTGTCGATTTTGGAATCAACCAGAGCGAAACCGAGTTCATTGATCCCTTCCCCGAAGATGGCATCTATGTATTGGCGGTGGAACTTTTGTGAAGCGCCGTCGGTGGAACCCTGCACACCCCAGCCATATCTGGAATGGGATATCATGGCGACTGCCGCGGTGGATATGCTTGTGAACTTTTCCGTGATGCAGTCGGCGGTATATTCGCCCACGTTGGTTTCGCGGTTGTCGAATGAGCCGGCATAGCAACCCTGGGTGAAGACCACGGAAAGGTTGTGGTTGATGCCGTCATTGGTGATGGTGCTGGAGGTTACGTAGTTATTGGTCATTCTCATGGTGTATGTGGTGGCGGAATGGCCAAGGTGGTTAACCAGGTTCGGTCCGTTGCTCAGCAAAGGCCTGAGCTGGCTTCCGGTCCAGGAATCTGGGGCGCCGTAAGTGCGGTCGTACAGGGTGGTTATGTTCCAGGAAGAAGGAATTCCCACGGTTGTGTAGCCGTTGGCTGAGCTGCCGCCTATCATTTCATCCATGTAATCGCCGCCCCAAGTGGGGCCTTCCCAAAGCCATTCCCCCGCGAAAAGCGCTGTGGTGGCCTCAGCAATCACCGGTTCGTTCAGGTAGCGCTGCGTCTTGGTAATGAAATTGGCTATCTCGTCATCGGAATTGTAACATACTCGACCGATGGATAGTTCAGGCACCAGATCAGCCTCCATGTATTCGCCCCAATAACTGTCGCCGTCATTGTTCCAGTTTCCGTCCAGGCAGCTGTAATACATATCGGCGGGGATATCCGCGTCGATTGATCCGCCACTTCCCATATTAACGTAGAAGCCGCGGTGGGGAATCACGTCTGTGTCACCGGCCAGCAGTACGTGCCGGAGGGGATTGGCGGCGTAAACGTCAATGATGTAATTGCGGATCTTTTCCTGCGTGTCCGCCCCGGCGGTTTGAGCTGTGATATCCTGAACTGATTTCAGCAGGACATTTTGCCCCCGGGCATTGTATAAATCTTTAAAGGGCAGCCACTGGGCCAGCTTGGCTTCGTCGTGGATCACGAGATATTCCCAGCCGGTGGTGCGATTTCTATAATGTGGCAGATTATCAGTATTGTCAACCGCTTTCTGCAGATAAGCGGAAGTGGCAGTGTCCTGCTTCAAATTCTGCATGGCGGCCGCGGCACGTGCTGTGGAGGCGGTTTTGACCCGCAGGCTGAACTGGCGGTAAAAGACCAGTTCGTTGTTCACGGGATCGTAGCTGAAGGGGCAAACAGCGCTAAAACTGATCGGGTGCCCGGCCAGGAATTGAGTGTTAAGGCCATTGTGAGGCATAGCTGGATAGGGGGTGGCGCTTCCATAAATGGCTGGGTCCGGCTGCTGCCTTGGGTGAACCACAGTGCTGGAAAGCGGGTACTGCGGCTGCAGCGGGGCAACCGGAAGCGTGAGGGTTAAGGTCTGAGGGGAACTGAATTCCACCTGGATATCCACAGCTTCTTCTCCAATGGGGAGAAGGATCTTGGTCCCATACCAAGGCAGGTCAGGGCTGCCCGGGGTTCCCCAGCTTTGGGCTCCATCCAGTTTCAGATGGCTGTAGCCGTTTGCGGTTTTTAGTTCTGGTTCGTTCAAGGTGTAGGAAAAAACTACATCGGCTGCGAGGACCGCAAGGCCCATAGCCATAATCAGGGTCAAAATGAAATACTTCATATCCGCCAACTTATTCAGATTTTGTTTATATCGTGTTTATGCAAATGACATTCCAAAGCCCGTTTTATTTGAAACACGACACGGAGCAGAGTATGAAGATTCTGCTTGACTTTTATCAGACATGTTCACGGATAGGAAAATATCGTCAGGTTCAACCGAAACGAAGTCACAGCCAACCGTGGACGATCCAGATTAATAAATCCATTTATTTATGACTTAGCCGACATCGGCAGCACAAAAATGTGAGGTGAATGATGAAACAGATTTACGTGGTAACCGGCGCAGCCGGTCATTTGGGAAGTTATGTGGTTAAAGAGTTGCTGGACCGTGGAGAGGAGGTTCGGGCATTTGTGCTGCCAAGGGAGAAAATCCCTGCTTACGTTGAACGCAACCGCCAATCGCTGACCCGCTACGCTGGTGATGTGTGCGACCGGCAGACCCTCGACCAGTTGTTTGTGACTGATGAGGATGCTGAGTTCACGGTGATTCACTGCGCCGGACTCATCTCCATCAGCTTGGGAAAGAATCCCAAGGTCTATTCTGTGAATGTGGACGGCACAGCCAATGTGATAGCTGCTTGCCGCGAACATCAGGTCCGGCGTCTGGTCTATGTTAGCTCCGTGCATGCCATTCCAGTTCTTCCGCGCGGTCAGGTGATGTGTGAGATTTCTTCCTTCAGCCCCGACAGGGTGGTTGGCTACTATGCCAAAACCAAGGCCCTCGCGACTCAAATGGTGCTCGATGCTGCCAAATTCGGCATGGACGCCCTGGTGGTCCATCCTTCCGGGATAATCGGGCCAAATGCCCAGCGCTCCGGCAATGTAGCCCAGATGATCAGTGCTTTTTTGAAGGGAAGCTTCCGTTTCTTGATCAAAGGTGGCTTCGATTTTGTGGACGTGCGGGATGTGGCTGCGGGGATAGTTTCTGCCGCCGACAATGGCAAGGCTGGAGAGTGCTACATCCTCTCCAACCGTGTCATCAGTCTGGTTGAACTCCTGAATGAACTGGCTAAATGCAGCGGAATACCGAAACCAAAGATTCCCCTGCCGCTCTGGGTTGCCAAAGCAGTTGCCCCCTGCGCGGAACTGTATTCCAAGCTGGCCCGCAAAGCCCCTTTTTTCACACTCTATTCCTTGCAAACTATTACCGGAAACAGCCTGTATTCAAACGCCAAGGCGGTGGCGGAGCTTGCTTATAAAACCAGATCGCTGGAGGAAACCGCCAAAGACATTGTGAGAACGATGACCGGAAATCTCAGGAAGAAAAGATAGCCAAAGCCAGTCGCAAGCCCCGCAGCGAAATTCCATCAAAACATTTGTGGCCCTCAGCCAGAAATGGCGACTGCCCAAGTTCCGGACCTTATAACAAACATCTCAACCTTTTGGGGCAGAATCCATGCCATCACAACAGCGAAAAATGATAACCAAAGTTGTAGCCAAGAGCGGCCAAGGCCATGCCAGTAAATCAGGTTTCAATAAAATTCTTGACGATTTAGGCGGACTCAGATGTTTGGTTTGAAACCATTTAATATGGTGGATACGCGGCGAAATTGAGGTGAAATGTCTCACAGTCGCGCAGAAACTATCTAATTATCGCATTAGGGAGCATAGATCAATGAGAAAGTACTCCTGGTTGACACCTGTAGCCGTACTGATTTTTGTATTGGTTACATTGGTCTTCCTTTCCCCGCTGGTGATACCCAAGGGGGTAAGCTGGCCGATCAAACAGAAACTGAACCTTGGTTTGGACCTCAAGGGCGGCACTCAAATCGTCCTGGCGGTTCAAACAGACAAACTGCCGATGGCTAACAGGGCTGACGCCGTTAAAAACAATATTGAGATCATCCGCAACCGCATCGACCAATTCGGAATCGCGGAGCCGACTATCCAGAAGATAGGCGAGAGCGATATCCTGGTGCAGTTGCCAGGCGTGAAAGACCCAGCCGCTGCTGAAAACCTGGTAAAGCAATCGGCAATCCTGGAATTCAAACTGGTGGCGAATCCCGAAGAATCAGAGCGTTTTCTTGCCCAGTTGGACCAGATAATTCAAGCCAATTTGTCGAGGTTCCCGACCCTGGCAAAGATGGACGCGGAGATGAAGTCTTTGGATAAAGAGGAAAGCTCCGTTGAGGACAGCCTGAAAACCTCATCCGGCATCTTCAGGTCGCTGATAGTCACATCCGAACGGGATTACGCCGTGCGCAACGACGATGTGGAAGTCTTCCGCGCGCTGCTTCAAGACACGACTTTCGTGAACCTGAAGCCCAAGGGTTATGACCTCGCCCTCGAAAGCTTTGACGAGACCAAGAGAAGGAATGAGGAACCCAAGATAGTTTACGTTTTGAAGTCCGCCGTGGAAGTTCAGGGTTCCGACATCGATGGGGCAAGCATGGAAATTGGCTCTACCAGCAGCTCCAATCCACAAATGGCAGGAAAACCATACATTGCCCTTACCTTCACCCGCACCGGAGCCCGCAAGTTTGCCAACGTCACCGGCGACAACATCCATGAAAGGCTGGCCATCGTCGTTGACAACGCTGTCTATTCAGCGCCTGTGATCCAGGACCGCATCCCCGACGGAAAAGCCACGATCACGGGAATTTTCAGCAACGAGGAAGCCCGGTCCCTGGCCATTCTTTTGAACAACGAAAGCCTGACCGCGCCGATAGTGCTGAAAAATGCCAACCAGGTCTCTGCCACGCTGGGAACCGACAGCATCAAGAGCGGACTCATCGCGGGGCTGGTTGGCTTGCTGGCTGTTATGATATTCATGGTTTTCTTCTACAACCTCTCAGGCCTGGTCACCGACTTCATCCTCATCTTCAACGTGGGCTTCATCCTTGCGGCGATGACGATCTTTGGAGGAACCCTCACCATGCCTGGTATCGCCGGTATCATTCTTTCGATCGGAATGTCGGTGGATGCCAATGTTCTTATCTTTGAACGGATTCGTGAAGAAATGGATGCGGGAAAATCACCCCGCTCCGCCGCTGACTCCGGATTCAAGCGTGCCTCGGTTACGATTTGGGACTCCAACATCACCACCGTCATCGCGGCCTTCGTGCTTTACCAATTCGGCACTGGTCCGGTGCGTGGATTTGCCCTCACGCTTACGATAGGTATTGTCGGTTCAATTTTCTGCGCCTTGGTGTTCCTGCGTTATCTGATGGACAAGTTGTTGCTCAGCGGCAACAGGCAGACGCTTAGTATCTAAGGAGTTAACGATGAGAATACTACAGAATGTCAATTTCCCCTTCGTCCAATCCAGACGCATAACCTATGTAATCGCAGCCCTGGCCCTCATCGCCTCTGTCGTGGGCATCTTTGTCTGCGGACTGAACTGGAGCACGGATTTCACTGGCGGCGTGAGCGCCGTCATCAACATGAAACCCAAGGACCCTGGAGTTAAGCCCCTGAATATAGACCAACTCCGTGACGTTATCCGTGAAGGCGGATTCAAGGAATCAGAAATCCAGTTCATAGGAAATCCCGCTGACGCAACCTTCCAGATCAAGGTCGAAGGCAGCGATGCTGAGCAAATCAAGGAAAAAATCCTGGAACTCGTACGCGACAACCTGGATGATTACGTCAAGGGTCGCAACCTTCAAAGCGATGTCCTGCGAGAAGTTAATACAGTGGGCGCCAAAGCCGGCGCGGAAATGCGCACCAACGTGATTACCGCGGTGCTGATCGCCCTGCTGCTGATGATCATCTATATCTGGATACGCTTTGAATTCACTTTTGGCCTCATGGCGATCGTGGCTTTGTTCTTCAACGTGGTTTTGGTGGTGGGCGTCTTTGCCTGGACCGGAAAAGAGATAACCATGCAGATCATTGCCGCCTTGCTCACCATCGTTGGTTATGCCATCAACGATACTATCGTGGTTTTCGACCGGATCAGGGAAGACCTGAGATTATACCGCAAAGACCCGATCGAATCCATCTTCAACCGTGCCATTAACAGCACTCTGAGCAGAACCGTCATCACCGGCGGCTCCACCCTGCTCACGGCTTTCGCCCTCTATTTCTTCGGCGGAGCCGTTATCCACGATTTCGCTTTGGCGATAATTCTGGGTATCGTGATCGGCACGCTTTCTTCGATCTTCATTGCCAGCAACCTGGTTCTGGATACCATTAAATCAACCCGCCTGGAACAGAAATCGCTTAAGCACCTTAGCAAAAAGTAAGCGATCCAATAGAATAAATGAAAAGCCGCCTCTTGTGGGGCGGCTTTTTTTAGGCTTCATTTCCTTCCTGAGTGAAAGAGAGCCTGACTGCTTAACAATAACAATGTCCTTCCAGTCGGGCCCTGAGCCCTCATGATTATCCCCCTTGCGTGCCTCCCGCCATATCCCCGCATCGAATGCGGGCATCATGAGGGAGGCGCTTCAGGGACACGGGAAAGGGCCTTAACGGCCAGATGGCATAGCATCTAAACGTCTGCTTCACACCCACGCCATTGTATTTCGCACCTCCAGCCAATTCATCAGATTTTAAGGGGAACCTGAAAATGGCCTGCAAGTATGAAGAAAATTTGCGTTGACAGCAAGGCATGGGTTTTAATCATGGGCATTAAAGCGAATTCAGGTATAAAATATGAAACATAGGATAATTGGCATCATTTGCCTGCTGTTGACGGTTGCCGCGCTTTGCGGAGACGACCTGCAAGACAACCAGAAAAAGCTGGACAAGGTTCAGAAGGACCTGCAGGCCGCTCAGAAAAAGATCGAGCAGAATGAACGCAACAAAAGGAAGAATGAAAACGAGATAAGCAACAGCCGCCGGGCCAAGCAAAAGACCGACGCGGAAATGCGCCGCAGTCAGGAAGTGGCCCGCGAGAAACTGCAAGCCCTGAACTCGGTGAGAACTGAATTACGCACTGTCGAAGAACAAATCCGTGACCTCCGGACAGCCCAAATTTCCCAACTGGACAAGATGGTGCGCCTCTCCCGCCGCAACAAAAGCTTGAAAATGGTGCACAAAGATGAGCACTGCCTGGCCATTCTCGCCTCCAAAACCCGGAACAAGCTGATAACCCTGGGAGATGCCCAGAGCGAACTGTCCTATGAGCAAAGCCAAAAGGGACAGGAATACAGCCTGGCCAACAGCGATTTCCAAAACAAATCATCCACCAGCAAAAACCTGGCTGCCAACGTTAAAAAACTCGAAGCCCAGCAATCGCGCCTGAGCAGGGAACAGAAGAACCTGCAAAACCAAATCGCCAGATTGCAACAAGACGCTGCCAGGCTTGAGGGGCTCATCGCCAGCCTGGCCTCCAAACCCAGGTCCGACGACCAGGAACCCGCTTCCTACAAATTCAGCTCCCGAACCATTGCCTGGCCGCTGAAAGGGCGCATCATCCGCAGCTACGGCCAGGAATCCAGAGCTTACGGAACCTCGGTGGTGAGCAACGGAATAGACATTGCCGCCCCTGAATACACCACCGTCGCGGCAGCGGACGCTGGAGTGGTTGTGTTTTCCGGGTCTTATGGCGGACAGGGCAAGCTCCTGATAATCGACCACAAGAACGGCTTTTTCACCGTGTATGCCTACAACAACGATTTGCTGGTGTCCACCGGCACGAACGTCAAAAAAGGCCAGGCCGTCGCCAAATCCGGCATGACCGGCTCGGCCAGCGAGCCTTCGCTGCACTTTGAAGTGCGCAAAGACGGAAAGGCGGTCAATCCGCTCCTATATCTGGAATAGGGAAGAGGAGGCAGTACTTGGTCCTGTTGAAACAACCTTCCGTGCGGAGATTGGTAAAGTTTATCCGAAGCAGAGACCTTAAGGACAAAACCATCCTCCATTTCACGGGGGGGATGTATGGCATTGGCTGCACGGTATCGTCGCTGGAGGCGATCGACAGGATACTGAACCTCAAGGGGCGCACGGACTTGAAGGGGTTTATTGTTCTGGTTCCGCATCTGGACTGGTTCGCGGAAGAGGGGGTGGCAATTCCCGATAGGATTTTGCCCCTGCTGGAGCAGTATTGGCCGGGGAACCTAACCGTGGTTTTCAAATGTGATGACGAGAGGTTCAAGCACCTGGCGGTGGACGGAAAAGTGGCCTTCCGGGTGCCGGATGACGCCTTGCTGCGTTTGTTGATCGAGCTCTTGGAAGAGCCCATCATCAGCACCAGCATCAACATCGCCAGCCTGCCCCCGGAGAACGATTTCAAGCGCCTCACCGGGATGTTTGAGAACTGGTTTGACATCGGAATCGTTCCGGCCCCGGTGAATGTTGAATACGACGCCCAGCCCTCCACTGTCGTCGAATACGTCACCAGCCGCGAAAGCAAGAACCAGAGCGGGCTGGATGAACTCAGATGCCTGCGCGAAGGCTCCATACCTTTTTACGGGGTCAGGAATTCATTTTTGGTGCCGACCATCCTCTTTGTCTGCACTGCCAACATCTGTCGCAGCCCCATGGCCGAAAAGCTTTTCAACCACTATGTCAAAGAAGCCGGACTGAATTACATCGGCGATTCCTGCGGCCTCCTTCCCGGTGGCCAACCCATTTCGGCGGGGTCGTTGCAACTGCTTTTGGGAAAGGGCATCCTGGAAGCTCAGGACCATTTTTCCAAGCAATTCACGCCGGACATGATCAGCGGCAGCAGGCTGGTGCTCACAATGGAGGAACGACAGCGCGATTTCCTGCGTGGAAACGAGCCCAACAGCGTCGCCAAGATCCTCACCCTGAACGAATATCTGGGCGAACCGGGCGATATTGCCGATCCTTTCGGTTCCGGAATAGACACTTACCGTAAAACATTCGAGATCATAGACGACCGGATTCAGCGCCTGGTCTCCAAGCTGCGCACTCAAGCCAACCCCTCGGGATGATATATGGAAATCAAAATAACCAAAGAATTGATCGAACAACACGGCCTTTCGGAAGAAGAATACACCCGGATCAAAGAAATCCTGGGCCGGACCCCCACTTATGTGGAATTGGGCATTTTCAGCGTTATGTGGAGCGAACACGCCAGCTACAAAAACTCCATCAAACTGATAAAAACCCTGCCCCGGGATGGAAAATACCTCCTGGCCAAAGCAGGGGAGGAAAATGCCGGAGTGGTGGATATCGGTGACGGCCTGGCCATCTCTTTCAAGATCGAAAGCCACAATCATCCCTCCGCTTTGGAACCGTATCACGGCGCTGCTACCGGCGTTGGCGGCATCCTGCGCGACATTTTCACCATGGGGGCAAGGCCCATCGCGGCGCTGAATTCACTGCGTTTTGGCGATCCCCGGTCTCCCCGAACGCTCCATCTGATCCGTGAAGTGGTGCGCGGCATTGCCGATTACGGAAATTGCTTCGGCGTGCCCACCGTGGGCGGGGAAGTGTTCTTTGACGAAGCTTACGAGGAAAATCCACTGGTGAACGCTATGGCCGTGGGTTTGCTGAGTCATGAGGACCTGGCCCGTTCCGCCGCTTCCGGCATCGGCAACCTGGTGGTGTATGTTGGCGCCAAAACTGGGCGCGACGGCATTCACGGAGCCACTTTCGCCTCTGTGGACCTCAGTGAGGAATCCGCGGAGATGCGCACCGCTGTCCAGGTGGGCGACCCGTTTTACGAGAAACTGTTGCTGGAAGCCACTTTGGAAGTGATCCAGGCAGGCCTGGTGGTGGGAATCCAGGATATGGGTGCCGCCGGGCTCACCTGCTCCAGTTCCGAAATGGCAGGCAAAGGCGGAGTTGGCATCGAGCTTGACCTTGAGCACGTTCCCATCCGCGAAAAAGGCATCACTCCTTATGAGATCATGCTCTCGGAATCACAGGAACGGATGTTGCTGATCGTTGAGCCTGCCAACCTACAGGCTGTGCTGGAAGTCTTTAGCAAGTGGGAACTCGACGCGAGTGTCGTCGGCCGGGTGACGGACGACAAACTGTTACGGGTCCGCATGAAGGGTGAAACCCTGGCAGAAATCCCCGCCGAAACCCTGGTTTTGGGAGGCAGCGCCCCCGTTTACGAGAGGGAGCAAAAGGCCCCGAAAAGGCCTCCGGATCCTGATTTGGGCAGTTATCCCCAGCCGGATGACCTCGGCAAGGTTTTGCTTGACCTGCTCGCTGAACCGTCCATCGCCTCCAAAAGGGCCGTGTTTTCCCAATATGACCATATGGTGCAGATAGGAACCAAGGTGGAGCCGGGCAGCGACGCCGCGGTCATCGCCATCAAAGGGACGCAGAAAGGTATAGCGCTGGCAACGGACTGCAACGCCCGCCACTGCTGGCTTGATCCCTTTGAAGGAGCCAAGGGCGCCGTGGCAGAGGCCGCCAGGAACGTTGCCTGCAGCGGCGGCCGCCCGATCGCCGTAACCAACTGCCTCAATTTTGGCAATCCCTACAATCCCGAGGTCTATTGGTCCTTCGCAGAGGCTGTTAGGGGTATGGGGGAAGCCTGCCGCGCTCTGGAAACTCCCGTCACCGGCGGAAACGTTTCGTTTTACAACCAAAGCCCTGCCGGAGCCGTTTATCCCACTCCCGTGATCGGCATGCTGGGCTTGCTGGAAGACATCAACCACGCCACCACACAATGGTTCAAACGCCCCGGCGACCTGATCGCCCTGCTGGGTCAGCCCTGTTCCTCTTTCGGCGGCTCGCAATACCTTAAAACCGTGTTTGGCCAGGTTGCCGGTCCCGCGCCGAAGGTTGACCTGAATGCCGAAAAGAGGCTGATTGAGTTGCTGCTTGAACTTATTGCCGGGGAAAACATTGCCTCCGCCCACGATGTTTCGGAGGGCGGTTTGCTGGTATGCCTGGCAGAGAGTTGTTTCCATCCCCAGCAACGTCTTGGGGCCAAAATTGATTTCGAACTTTCCCATCCCGCCGCCGCTGAATATTTCGGCGAAAGCCAGGGCAGAGCTGTTATCAGCTTCGATCCCGGGAACTTGGATGAAGTTGCCCGGCTCTGCGCCAAACATTCCACTTCCCCGCTGTTGCTGGGTAAAGTCACTACCGGCCGTGATTTCACGGTCAATCAGGATATTTGTCTGGACACTGAGGACATGTACCGGGCCTGGGCTAACGGTCTAAACTTATAAAAGGAGAAGGAGATGAAAATGAATTTTCTCTTTGGACCAATCTTCTGGGGCATATTGCTCCTGCTGTGGGGGATCTCCATGATCCTCAAGGGCTTGAATATCGTCGATTTACCTCTGGTAAAGATATTCATTGCCATCGTCATCATCCTCTTTGGGCTTCGGTTGCTATTCGGTAACTGTGGCGTGAAAAGGTGTCACCATGTCCGCAACAGTATTGTCTCGTCTGGCAACGAGGAATACACTTCCGTGTTCGGCTCTCAAACAGTTGATCTCACCGGATTGGACCCCAATTCCAAGCCCTTGGAGATAACTGCGGTATTTGGCTCTTCTTATGTGAAGCTGCCCAACGACATCGAATTCGAGATCCAGCCCACGGCCGTGTTCGGCTCGGCCATTGTGCCGCCCAAACCGGCTCTGGACAAACCAACGATCGGCAAGGTAAAGATTGAGGCCACTGCGGTGTTCGGCAAGGTGGAGTTCGTTTACAAGGAACCAACCCGGCCCCGTCCTGCTGAAGCACCTGGAGCGCCATCTGACAGTCTCTAAAAAGCTTCTGGCCGCCCTTCCGGCCATCCTTTTACTCAATATCGCCTCGCTGCCCGGGAAGGGGCTGGGCTATGTGTTCAGCGGCGGCGGAGCGAGGGGTTTTGCGCAGTTGGGCATGCTCAAAGTCCTTGAAGAGGAAGGCGTTTATCCGGACCATGTGATGGGTTCCAGCATGGGCTCAATTTTGGGCGGGCTTTACTCTTTGGGCTACACCGCCGCTGAGGTGGAGTCGCTGATGGTCACCCTCGAATATTCTGATATCATCGATGAACGCCAGCACCGACCCGACCTCTATCCTGGCGACAGGCGCTGGCCCAGTTACGGCAATTTGCGCCTCGCTCTCAGCCCAAAAGGAATGCCGCAGGCTCCGGCAGGCCTTCTCAGCGGGGCCAAAATCGATCTCGGACTGGCTCGGCTCTTCATGCCCGCCTCAGCTCACCGGGATTTTTCCAAACTGCCAATAAACTTCGCCGGGCTAACCATCGATCTCCACACCGGGCAATTGGTGCTCCACCGCGAAGGATCATTGGGACAGGCTGTTCGCGGCGCCGCCTCCATCCCGGCTATCATAGCGCCTTTCACTTACGACGGACGCACACACATTGACGGCGGCCTCCTGCAAAACCTTCCCGTGCCGCAGCTTATCGATCTGGGAGCCGACAAAATCCTGGCTCTGAAAATCAACACCTCCATGCGGGGGGCCAATCCCAGAAACTTTTACGAGGTCTTGAACCATATCCTCAACATCGCCATGCACACCAGCATTGATGCCAACGTCGAACTCTGCGACCTCATCCTGGAGCCTGATCTGAAAGGCGTTGGCAACCTGGATTATCCCAATGCCCATGCCATCGCCAAAATCGGGGAGGACTATGCCCGCAAAAATGTAGAAGTGATCAGGGCTTTTCGCGAATCCCTGCTGGCTGAGGGCTATGTTTTCACCAAGCCGGAAAGGATATCAGAACTCACCTCAGTGCCTGTTCGCGAAATCGTCACCAAAGGCAACCGCCGGGTTCCGGCGGCCAGGATCATCGCCCTGTCAGGTTTGCGCGAAGATGTTGAATACCATCAGGACGACATCGTTAAAGCCTGCGTCCATGTTTGGAATTCCTGCGACTTCCACACAGTTTACCCCGTGCTGGAACCTCTGGAAAGCGGTTACCGCCTTGTCCTTTATGTAAGGGAACGCGAACCCCGCTATCTGCATCTGAACACCAGCTATTCCTCGGATGAAAGGTTCAGCCTGGGCGCGGTGGCGGAATTCAACGATATTTTCATGCCCGATTCCAGGTTGCTGGCCGGTTTCACCCTCGGCGGCAGGAACGAGCTCAACCTGGATTTCGTGAAGAACTTCGGCGATTTCAACGCCCCTTACCTGCGCTTGTATCCTTATCTTCGCCAGAGCACGGCCTTACGTTACAATGAAGCCGGACAGAGGACCGCCAGCCTTGATTCCCTTGAATATGGGATTGTTCCCGGTTTGGGCTTTTTCGCTGACAAGCTTTTCAGCTTGGAAGCCTTTGGCTACTTTTCCCAGGCCAAAAGCTTCGCCAAAATCCCGTCGGGCGCACCTTCCAGCGCCTGGCAAAAAAATGCCGGACTCGGCTTGAAGATTTACCATGAGAGCCTGGACAATGATGTCTTTCCCCGTTCCGGAGCGTGCTTTTTCGCCAAAACGAATATCGCGCCCCGGTCCAACCTCAGTTCCAAAAACTATGCCCGGCTTACCGCTGACCTGGATGTGTATGCCCCTCTGGCCAGGAAAGTCTCACTGCGCGCAGGTTTTGCCTACGGTTCACATTTCGGCGGACTGGCGGACAATGCAACGGACCTGATCAGCTTTGGCGGGGCGGAAGCTTTCTCCGGCTATCAGAAAGACGAATCCCCCTCCGCCGAATACAAATACGGCACCCTAAGCGCTGTTTTCGAGCCTCTTTCCAATATCTTCCTTGAAACCGGCGCCCAAGCTCTCAACACCGCCGGAAACTCTGATTGGAGCCTCGACGGAAGCCTCCTCTTCAGTTATTATGCCAGTCTGGGCTTTCGCAGTCCGGCAGGACCTCTGGGAGTTAAATTCGCCCTGAGGGAAGACGGAAAGGCAAACTTCTTTTTCAATATCGGATACACCACAGACCTGTTCTGGTTCTCGCGCAAATAGGCTTCAGACACTTAGTTCCGCCCGGGCCGCCCTTTACTCCAGCCTATTCACCTCTTTTTCACAACCCATTAAGTTCCCAATGGCTCATTGGGAACTTAATGGGTTGTGAATTGGATGTAAGTGGGTCAGGGCAAATGGGGTTTCACGCAGATTTCAAAGGAAGTGGTGCTCGCTGAAGCGCCGTCAAAGAGGAAGGGAAAAAGGTTGATGGAAGGCTGGCGTCGAGCGAGGAACGAGCACCGACGACAGCAACACTTCCTGTCGTCCATCACCGCAGATTATTCTGTCGTCCATGCTCACTGCGTTCGCTGTACGCCAGGGTCAACAGGCATCGACGGCAGTAACACTTCCTGTCATCCATCTCCGCAGATTATCCTGTCGTCCATGCTCACTGCGTTTGCTGTACGCCAGGCTCCATCATCCAAAAGGGTCAAGCTCTGGTTTTATCTGTTGGCGAGGCTTTCCGCCACCAGGCTCAGAACATCGCCGATGTTCAGCCCGGGGCGTTCCAGTTCAAACACCAGCCTGCCCCGGGAGTCGATCCAGGCCAGATATGGCAGACTGTTGTATCCGAAGCTTTTTCCCAGCCCGTAACCGCCTTTAAGCGGGGTGATCAGATCCAGTCCATTGTCCCGGATGCAGTCCAGAGTGTCCTGGGGGCGAGGGTCGGAACTCACCACCACATAGATATCAAGGTCTTCAGGTTTTTCCTGGCCGGCCCACCGGGCGATCACGGGCATTATTTCCAGGCACTGCGGACACCAGGAAGCGCCGAAGATGAGCAGGGCCTGCCTGCCCTGGCCAAAGCAGAGCGAAGCGCCGTCCATGGTCTCAAAGTCCAGCCGGGGCGCCTCCTCATCCTTCAGATAGTAGCCCACTGTTTTGCGCAGCAGGATGAAGTCCTCCTCCTGTTTGGGCTTCAGCCTTTGCAGCAGCCCGGGAAAAGCCGCCAGCTCACGCAAGGGAGCGAAGACCGGTGAGTAAAGCACTTCATAGTGATCCCACAAGCCATTGAGCCAAGCCAGGTCGATCAGGCGTTCCGCGGCAAGGCTGTCTCCGGCATCGGCGTGGCAAATCGCCAGCAGCCTCTGGTATTGGGGGATGGATTCCAGATTCGGATGCTCTGAAGCCAGATTCAGCACCCCGGCATATCCGCCGGTGACGAAGCAGGCGTTCAAAGCCTCATTCAGGAAGTATTCCAGGCTGTCGGAGCGGGCCAGTTCTCTCCGGCTGATCAGGCTGGCGCAGCGACGGGCCAGATGCTCCTCCAGGAGCCGGAAATCCCCGCTGCGCGCTGCCAGGCGGGCATGGGTTTCCGGTTTTGCCCAGGCAGAATCGCCCGCCTCTGCCAAAACAGCGGCGGCTCCGGCCAGGTCGCCTTCGTGAAGCAGCAGCTCAAACTTCGCGGCAGCGGCCTGTTCCTCATTGGGGAAAAGGTCCGCGTATTTTAGCAGCAGAGGCCTGTCCAGGTCCAGATTCCCGGAGAAGAACTCCCGTCCGGTTTTGCCCGCCCGGGGGTCAAAGAGGTATTTTTGATAGGCGGCGGCGAGCAGTTCATAGGCGTGGATGCTGTCCGGGGCTGAAGTTTGCAGGGCCCGGCATCTGGCCAGATAGGAATCCCAGTCCGGATCGCAGAGGATGCTGAGGCTGGCCGCCCAACTGGAACCAAGGTCCCGAGCCGCCCGGGCGTCAAAATAATCCCGGCAGGCCGCGGCGTCGATCAGCATCCAGTCTTCCCGGATTCGTTCCAGGTCCTGCCTTTCCAACGCCTGGCTGGCATATTCCTGAACGATGGCGCTGGCCAGGCTGTCTTCGGTAACAGGCCGCAGCTCCTCACGCATCCGGCTGTGGACCGAAGCCACGCAGGGCATGGCCAGGGCGCAGAGCCAGACCGCCAGCAGCAGTTTAAAGAACGGACCGCCGCTAACCGGCTTCAAGGCCTGCCATCCAGATCATATTCCTCCCTCAGGGTGGGGCCGCCCAGCCACAGGGCATTCACAGCCATCTCATCATTTGCGGAGCGGGGCAGCGTGACGCCGCCGCGGTCGGAACCGGAGCTGCCGATGGGGGGACCGGTGTATAAAAAAGCCCTGGCCGTGAGCACCAGGCTGGTGTTGATGGTAAGGGTGTCCGTGTAGGCGGTGCCGCCGGGTTGGGGCTCGCTGCCGTCCAGGGTGTAGATGATAACGGCATCAGGGGTGGCGCAGCTCAGCACAACCTGTTGCGGACCGGAATAGGTTCCCCCCGGCAAACTGGCCTCCACCGGATAGACTGCCGGGACGCGCGTAACCGTTACGGCATAGGTCCTCTGCTGACCGGAAAGGGCGGTCACGGTGTATTCCACCACCTGGTTGTAAAAGTTCTGGGGCAGAGCGGGGTCAGGGCTGACGCTGGCGTAATCCGAGACCGTGATTTCCGGCGCCACATAACCAATGAAGCTGGAATGGCCCACCGTGATGCCGATGGTGTTGGCGTCGTGGTCGATTTGCGTGGAAAGCACTTCCACGGGCGCGGGGAAAGTAAAGCTCAGTATCTTGTTTTCCGGGATGTCCGTGCTGTAGTGGTAAACCGCCACCGGACTGGGGACCCAGCCGGTCCGGAAGGCCATCGCCTTCAGGGTGAAGTCCTCTTCCAGGCTCAGCGGGTTTTCATACAGGGCCGAGGATTGGTCGGGAAGCGAGCCGTCAGTGGTGTAGCGGATTTCAGCTTCCGGGGTGTCGCAGGAAAGGGAGATTTGCGTGCCCCAGAGGTAATGGCCGGATTCAAGTGAGGAGACCGGAATTGCCGTTTCCATCACCTGGTAGTTGTAGGTGGCGATCTCGCTGGGGGCGTAACTGGTCCGGAAGGCCATTGCCTTCAGGGTGAAATTCTCTTCCAGGCTCAGCGGGTTTTCATACAGGGCTGAGGATTGGTTGGGAAGCGAGCCGTCAGTGGTGTAGCGGATTTCAGCTTCCGGGGTGGCACAGGAAAGGGAGATTTGCGTGCCAATGAGGTAATGGCCTGATTCATGCGAGGAAACCGGAACCGCCGTTTCCATCACCTGGTAGTTATAGACGGCAAGCCCGCTGGGGTTGTAATTGTTCCGGAAGGCCCTCGCTTTCAGCGTTACGCTTTCATAGACCGGAATGGGGTTGACATAGTTAAAGCCTCCGTCCAGGGGGTCGCCGCCGTCCAGGGTATAGAGGATCATGGCCCCGCCGGTGGCGCAGCTCAGGGATACCTGGGCGCCATAGTCCAGCGTGCCGCTGGCATGGCTGGCCACGGGGGTGGCGGCCGCTCCGGTCACCTCATAGCTGGCGGAGAGGCTTTCGCTCACATAGTAGCCGGGAATCCTGGCGATCGCCTTCAGCAGCAGAGTGCTATGCTCCGGAACGCTGATGGGGGCGCTGTAAACCGGGCTGTCATAAGTGGGCTCGGAACCGTCGGTGGTATAATATATAACCGCGTCGGGGCTGGAGTTGGAAAGCTGCACCTGAACCGGCTGCTGGTAGATGCCGGGGGCGGGCTCCGCGACCGGCAGCGGGGTCTCATCCCAAACCAGCATCCGGGCCGTCATGGTGGGCTGGTTGGGCGGGCTCAGTGCCTGGAAGCGGATCAGGGGATTGAGCACCCCGCTGTAGGAATGGGTGTCGGAATCGTCGATGGCATAAACATGGGTGCAAATCCGTTTGAATTCGTCAAACCACCTGAAAGAATCGCAACCCTCTAATATTGCATTAAAATACATGTCCACTGTGCCATGACCCCCTCCATTATAATTACATATATAATTTTTTTCATACATTATTCCTGGATGGCTGATGGTATCATCATACCAGTTGCCGTCCGGATCCCAGTTCACCCAGTTATGAGGATAATCCGTCTCGATCTTGAGTTCGTCCACATGGTAGATGGCGAAGCCGCCTATTGTTGATGTAGAATTACTAAACATACAGTTATCCAGATTATTGGGGTCGCTGTGGTTTCTGTATCTGTTTTCAATGAGGAAGAATTCCCTTGGCGTCATGTTGCTGTTTCTCAAAATCACGGCATCGGGATAATCGTTTACGCTTCTCAGGCTTATTTCTTTTGGGCTATCTGTTGTCAGAACAATAGGGTCTATCCAGCCAAAAAAATATCTTGACCAGGCATCAAGGTTGATTGGTTTATCAAGACAATAATCATCATCAAAATCCATCATGGTAAAGCCTTTTATTGGGCCATTCCTTGAACCATTTGGACCAATGCTATAAAGATCCGGAAGCCCAAGCACATGCGCAAACTCATGAGTTGCAGTAGGTATTCCAAATTGAATTCCATTATGACCAAGCTCAGATACTATCGCAATATTACCAAGATATTTGCCATCTACTGGGTTACTGTTATAGTTTCTCATGATTCTTGCGTGTGGCCAGATACCAATTGGAGCAACAGCTCCTTTTCCAGGATAGATTATTACAAAACCATCTATTCTGCCATTGTTGTCATTGTCATACTGACTGAAATCTATGGTGGAATTAAAAAGATTAATCGTATCCAATTCCATTTGAAAATTTGTGTTGTTGTTTTGACTGTAATAGGCATAGGTTTGGGGAGCAGTTTGCCAGCCGTAAACATCAAAAGTGACGTTAAGCGCGCCATAGGATTGCTTCGTGAAATATTTGCTTACGCTTATTCCCTGGCCGTTGAGATAGTTGGGGCTGTTAAAAGCGGCGCTGATATCCGACATGGACAGGGTTGGCTGCTTGTCGGTGAATTTTACGAGTAAAACCGGGATGTGGATATTGCCTGTCAATGGAGTTGTTCCCCAGATATTGGCAACGCTTGAATTTCTGTTTTTGGGAGCCATGTCCCTCAGGGACTGGATATGGCTTTCAAGTGTCTTGCCCTCGCGGGCCAGATACTCTTCCGGGGGATAGAACACATCGGGGCGCGGCTTAAAGACACTGTCACTTGCCGCTGCCTGGGGAAGCTCCTTCTGGCCGGGCTTGATGTCCAGGATGTCATTCACCCCCGGGGTGGAACAGGGGCAGGGACGGGAAAGCGGGTCCTGCAAAAGCATCCTGGCCCCCAAGCGGGGGCAGACAGTCACAAACAGAAGCAGCAGAAGCAGCGCGGGGAGAAAAGTGGCGCGCGTCCAGCGGACAGGCCTTTCGCCCTGGCCTGAAGCCTTAAAAACATTCATAAATCCTCCTTCACCCCCAGCCCTGCCGGGGTCTGGGGCAGCGCGGATGGCGGCGCGGGTCATCTATTCCGGCGCCAAATTCCTCCCGCGCGATCATAAATATACTAAATCCTTTTTATGAGGATTCTCAAATATGTCAAGCAGAAATTTCACCGGCGCTTCTGTTCGCGGGCGACAGAAATCAATCTCCGCGGTTCTGCCGCCCTCCGGGCTGCCCTTTCGGTTTGCGTGAGAGCTCTGTTACTGATTGAGTCCATGCCAACTTGATGTGAAAGAGAACCGCAACTGTTTGACCACAACGATTCCCTGCCTGTCTCACCCTGAACGCGCGCTTCCATCCATCTTCCACGCCTCCCGTATAATCCTCGCATCAAACGCGGCCATCATGCGGGAGGCGGGTATGGGGTTAAAAAAAAGGCCTTAACGGCCAGACCACATGCTGGCGTCGAGCGAGGAACGAGCATCGACGGCAGCAACACTTCCTGTCGTCCATCAGCGCAGATTATCCTGTCGTCCATGCTCACTTCGTTCGCTGTACGCCAGGGTCAACAGGCAGGGGCATTCACTTCTTCTCCAGTTCCGATATCTTGTCCCGCAGTTCGGCGGCGCGTTCAAAATCGAGGCGGGAAGCGGCTCGCTTCATTTCTTTCCTGAGCAGTTCCAGCAGCTTGTCCCGGTTGTCGAGTTCCAGATACTGGTAAAAATCCTCTTTGTCGGGTTTTTCCTCTTTGGCTCCGTCTTTGTCGATGGAGGCATAGCCTTCGGCGATGGCGGTGGACTGCATTATCTGTTCGATCGTCTTGCTGATGCTTTGGGGCGTGATGCCGTGCTCCTGGTTGTAGCTGAGTTGTTTGGCCCGGCGGCGGTTGGTTTCGTCCAGCGTGGTTTGGATGGCGTCCGTTATCTCGTCGGCGTAGAGAACCACCTTGCCGTCAACGTTGCGGGCGGCGCGTCCTGAGATCTGGATGAGGGAGCGGGCGGAACGCAGGAAGCCAGTTTTGTCGGCATCGAGAATGGCAACCAGCGAAACTTCCGGCAGGTCCAGGCCCTCGCGGAGGAGGTTCACGCCCACAATAACGTCGTATTCGCCGAGGCGTAGGGAGCGGATGATCTGGGCGCGTTCGATGGAATCGATGTCGCTGTGCAGGTATTTGGCCTTTATCCCGGCGTTTTGGAGGTAAACGCTGAGGTCTTCGCTCATGCGTTTGGTGAGGGTCATGACCAGCACCTTGTGGTTTTTGGCCAGGCGTTCGCGGATTTGGGTGATGAGGTCGTCAACCTGGTTGCGGATGGGTTTGATCTCGATTTCGGGGTCCAGCAGGCCGGTGGGGCGGATAACCTGCTCCACTATTTCGCCCTGGGTCAGTTCCAGTTCGTAATCAGCCGGGGTGGCGGAAACGAAAATGACGCTGCGCATATAGCTTTCAAATTCCTCGAAACGGAGGGGACGGTTGTCGAAGGCGGAGGGCAGCCGGAAGCCGTAATCGACCAGGTTTTTCTTGCGGGTGTAGTCGCCGCCGAACATTCCGTGCACCTGGGGGATGGTGACGTGGGATTCGTCGATGATGAAGAGGAAATCCTCGGGAAAGTAGTCCAGAAGGCAGTTTGGCGGCTCGCCGGGTTTGGCGCCGGTGAGGTGGCGGGTGTAGTTTTCGATGCCGGAGCAGTAGCCAAGCTCGGCCAGCATCTCAAGGTCGAATTTGGTGCGGGATTGCAGCCGGTCTGCCTCGACATAGCGCTGGTTGGCCAGATACCAGGCCACGCGTTCGTTCATCTCGTTCTCGATGGAGCTAAGGGCCTGGTTCAGCTTTTCCTGGCTCATGATGAAATGGATGGCGGGATAAACAGGATATTGGGTAACTTCGCCCAAACTCTGGTAGGATATGGGATGCAGCTTTTCCAGGCGGCATATTTCGTCGCCAAAGAATTCAACCCTGAGGCAATGCTCCAGATAGGCTGGATAAATATCCACAATGTCGCCCCGAACCCTGAAGGCGCCGCGCTCGAAGGCGATGTCGTTGCGGCTGTAGTGGGCCGCGACCAGTTTGGCGAGAAGTTCATCCCGGTCCATCTTCATTCCTGTTTCCAGACGGATGAGGGCCTCCCTGTATTCCTCCGGCACACCGAGTCCGTAAATACATGAAACCGAAGCCACTATGATAACGTCGCGCCGCTCCATCAGGCTCATGGTGGCCCGGAGCCGCAGTTTCTCTATCTGGGCGTTGATGTCGGCGTCTTTTTCGATGTAGATGTCTTTGCCGGGGATGTAGGCTTCGGGCTGGTAATAATCGTAATAACTGATGAAGTATTCAACTGCGTTGTCCGGAAAAAGCTGCTTCAGTTCGCCGTAGAGCTGCGCAGCGAGGGTTTTGTTGTGGGATAGCACCAGCACGGGCCGGTCAAGCCGGGAAATCACGTTCGCGATAGTGAAGGTCTTGCCGCTTCCGGTGACGCCCAGAAGCACCTGAAAGCGTTTTCCGGCGCGGATTCCGGCTTCGAGTTCGGCGATGGCTTCCGGCTGGTCTCCGCTGGGCTGGTAATCGGTCTGTAGTTTAAAGATTCCCATCTCTTGGGTCCTCATTTTGGCATGGCTTAAAATGGCTTAGTGCTTGGCGGATCAAGGCTTTGAGGCCTGCCCGCCGCTTTTCCGGGCGTTTCCGGCAGTAGTTTTTGCTTGACTTTTAGCTTTTCCCCGAAAGCATGGACACCAGATTAGCAGGACCCCTGTTTTTGTCGAGTAAATTAACACTGGAGAGATAAAATGACCAATTACGATGATTTTCAGATCAACTACGAGAATCTGCTCAAGCTGGGTTACGCGGTTATGGACATCCGCTACAAGGAATACGACATCTGCAACGACAGCCAGAAGCTCGTGATCGCCAGGGTCGATACCGACCGGGACGAATTTTACCAGGATATGCTGAAACAATACACATCGGTGGAATTCAAGCCCGGCGAAATCTATGAGATCTGGACGGAAATCCTGATGCACAAAGTGAAAATGAGCAGAGTGCTCAACCGCGACATCTCCATCAAAGTGGCCGCCCTGGATTACATCGAGACAGTCTATCGCGCCAGATGAGCCGGCAAACCCTGCTGCTGATCAAGCCCAACGCCTTCAGGAACCGCCATGTTGGGCACATCATCTCCATCCTGGAGGAGGCGGGTTTCAACTTGCTGCGGATCAAGGATATCCAGTTCACGCCTGAATCCGCGGCTGTATTTTACGACATCCACAGGGGCAAGGAGTTCTTTGACCGCCTGGTGGAGTTCATGTGTTCCGCGCCCAGCGTGGCCCTGCTTTTGGAAAAGGAAAACGCGGTGGAGGAACTGCGTGAGCTTATCGGAGACGCGGACCCGGAGAAACGCAGGCCGGGAACAATCCGCGACCTCTATGCCGAAGGGGTGACTGAAAACGCTGTCCACGCCTCGGACAGCGAGGCCAGCGCGGAACGCGAAACAAGGCTGATTTTCGGCTGACCGCCTTTCTATAAAAGTCTGAAGGCTTCGCTGGCGAGCACCAGCTCTTTGATTTCGGCCGTGCTTTCTGCCCGGTTGATCTTCTGGCGCAATTCCGCGCTGCCCGCCAATCCTTTTGTGTAAAAGCAGAGTTGGGAACGCATTTCCTTATACACCACACTTTCCGGTTTGTAGCGGAGGGCAAGGTCGATGTGGCTGAAAATGGTTTGCAAAAGGAGTTCGCGGGTTACAGGGCGGTAATCGCCGCCTTCCCAAAGCTGGCTGATCTGGGCGAAAATCCAGGGTCTGCCGAGGGCTCCGCGTCCGATCATCACGGAATCGCAATTTGTCACTGCCAGCATTTTGGCGGCGTCTTCGGGGCTGTGGATATCGCCATTGCCGATCAGGGGGACATTCAGTTTCCCCTTCAGTTCAGCGATGTGGCTCCAATCAGCCTGTCCGGAGAACATCTGGGACTGGGTGCGGGCATGGAGGCAAAGAAAATCCGCTCCGGCCTCTTCCAGCATCTGTCCGAATTCCAGGTAGTTGAGACTTCCGCTGTTCCAGCCGCTGCGGAATTTCACTCCCAGCAGGCATCTGCCTTTCAACACAGCGCTCACCTCTTTCACAATCGCTTCCGCCCTCGCGGGGTCACGCATCAGGGCAGAACCCGCTCCGCGTTTCACCACTTTTTTAACCGGGCAGCCCATATTGATATCCATGAAATCGGGCTGGTAGCTGAGGCAGAATTCCGCCGCCCGGGCTATCACCTCCGGTTCTGAGCCGAAGATTTGGATACCGAAAGGCCGCTCGGACTGTTCAAAGTGGATGAACTGAACCGTTTTCCTTGAATCACGGATGAGTCCGTCGGCGCTAACCATCTCGCTCACAAGCACATCAGCGCCGTTTTGTTTGCAAAGCTGGCGGAAAGCGCTGTCCGTGTAGCCGGCCAGGGGGGCCAGCCAGAGTTTGCGCCGGGTGAGGTCGGCTAAGCTGACCATGAGGGGGATTTTCTCAAATGCGCTTGAACAGCATATAGAGGGGCTCAAAGCCCTGGCGGCGCTGTTCTATCTCATACCAGGTGCTAATGTGGTCCTGGAGGCTGGGCGTTTTTTGGATGGGTTCGGATTGCAGAGACACAAATTCCGGCTGCCTGTCGAGCATTTCAGCTATCCAATGGGCGTATTCCTCATGGTCGGTGGCTATGTGCAGCTCGGCTTCCGGCTCCATCACCGTGGCCAGGGCGGCCAGGAAATCAGGCTGGAAGAGGCGGCGCTTGAAATGCCGGCGCTTGGGCCAGGGGTCCGGATGCTGGATGTAAACGCTCTGCACGGAAACAGGGGGCAGCAGTTCCGCGATGCAGGCATCCACTTTCAGCTTTAGCAGGCGAACGTTGGGATGCTTCTCCGGGGAAAGCTTTTTCAGGATGTTGCGGATGCGTTTTTCAGCCAGTTCAAAACCGAGGAAGTTCCAGTCCGGATGCAGCGGGGCGTATTGGGAAAGGAATTCCCCCTTGCCGGAACCTATCTCGATGTGAAGCGGGTGGCGGTTACCAAACGGCTCTTCCACGTCCAGGATGCCTTCCGGGGTTTCCAGAACGAAAAAATCCCGGTCTTCAAGCATCCTCATCCTCTTCCGAGGCTTGACTGGCCCGCAATTGGGCGATTTCAGCGCGCTGGACGAGCATATCGGCGAGGGACAGCCCGAAAGCGATGAACACGAAGAGGAGAATGCCGTTAACGAAGTAAGCGCTCCAGAAGCCACTTTCGAACTCAGTTTTGGTGAGCCAGAAGAGCCCGCGGAAATAGAGCGCGATGAGGCCAGCTCCCAGCATTGTAGTGATGATCATGCGCCAGCGAACCAGCGCCCTGAGGAAAAAGAGGTATTTCACCAGCAGGGTCAGCATCGCACCCAAGGCCAGGTTGATGAGGAAAAAGCCGGTGAGGGGGAGGCCTGTGGGTTTATGGAACAACAGCGCGAAAGCCAGCGCGAGCAGGATCACCGCTATCCACGCCAGAGGCCTGTTCAGATAATGATAGAGCAAGGCCACCGCTCCGCAGACCAGGGCCAGGTAGATCCCCAGTTCAAGGCTGCCCGGCGCCCTCGCTTCCCGCACCGGCAGCTGGTCCTCCGGTCCGTAAACGAGAACAGGGTCACCCGGCTTGCTGGCAGGCACTGAGCTAACGACAGGGGAACCCTTCTGGATGCCGGGTCCGTAAAGCATATAGCCGAGACCCGCCCCCAAAAGCGGAAACAGCAGGGCAAGCAGCATCAAGGGCTTGAATTTTGCGTTGTTCATCTGGTCCTCACGTAGATTTTTATTGACTCTAAGCAAAGGAGCTATTTTATGGCAAGCGGCGCTGCTGTCAATCACAAATATGGTAGACGGCGCCTGAGCCGCTTTCGGAGCTTGCTTGCAGGCTGGAAAGGCCAGGTAAATTGAAAATGATTGGAGTAATAAAATGGGCCTCATCAGCAGTTTGAGGAAGAAACTCGCCCGCACCAAAAGCGGATTTCTGGGCAAGATAGCGGAAGCGGTCAGTTTGCGCGGCAAAGTGGATGAAGAGTTGATGGAGCAGATCGAGGAGATACTGCTCAAATGCGACACCGGGGTGGAGATGACAGAACTGATCATGGACCGCCTCACCGAACGCGTCAGGATCGACCGCATCACGGAAGCTGCGGAGGTTCAGGCTGCCCTGCAGGAAATCATGGAAGGCATCCTCCTCAAGGATTACGCGGAGGCGGTGAGCCTCATCGACGAGATAGACCGCAAGCCCTATATCATCGTGTTCGTGGGTGTGAACGGAGTGGGGAAGACCACCAGCATAGGCAAGGTTGCCGATGCTTTGGTGAAAGCCGGAAAAAAAGTGATGGTGATCGCCGGAGACACTTTCCGCGCCGCTGCCATTGAACAACTGGCCATCTGGACCGAGCGGGCGGGAGCAACACTGATCCGCTCCAAACAGGATGCCGACCCGGCCTCAGTTGTCTACGACGGCATCTCCTCCGCCCTCGCCAGGTCTTTCGACATAGTGCTGATCGACACGGCGGGACGCCAGCACACGCGGGAAAACCTGATGAAGGAACTCACCAAGATAGACCGCACCATCAAGAAACTCATTCCCGAAGCGCCACACCAGGCTCTGCTTGTGGTGGACGCGACCACCGGCCAGAACGCGATTTCGCAGGCGAAGAACTTTCACCAGGCGATGGCGCTCACCGGGCTGGTGCTCAGCAAATATGACGGCACCTCCAAAGGTGGAATCATCTTTAACCTGAAACACAATCTGGACCTTCCCGTGCGCTTTATCGGGGTGGGCGAGGGCATCGGCGACCTTGAGGTTTTCGACGTGAACGCCTTTGTCCAGGCCTTTTTCAGCAATACCGAAGACCCGGAAGAAAACGTCCCCGGTTTGGAATAATGAGCCTTTTGACCCCGGAGCAGGTTGGCCAGGCTTATGAACGCCTGCGTGAACTGATCGCGGACCCGGCGGAGTTGAAAAGCAAGCTGGTGCTGCTGCGCCAGCTTCTGGAAGGGCTCTATAAAAAGCTGAGCGCAGACAGCCAGATGAGCTTCAGCGGTCTGTTCGCCAGGATACAGTATGTGCATGAACGGCTGGAAGCTCCCCCGGAACTTTCCGCCCAGATAAACCAGCTTCGCATCGCCTGCAACAAAGCAGCTCACGAAGAGGATTACCGCGTGAGCCAGAGCACCTGGCAAAGCGCTTTGCTTGCCATTCGTGACCTCTTGCTCTGGCTTGCCCCGGACCAGCGGGATGAAGGGACGGATTCCTGGCTGGAGCAGCACCATGCCGAACCCTTCCGCCTTGGGGACCATGCGCCCAAACGCAGCTTCCAGTGCGTGGCGCGGAGATGGGAGCTGATCCGCAAAGGGGACCGGGTGAGCGGGATCAAGATAATCGCCACCGACGATGACGGCATGGACTGCACCATCTTTCTGAATGACATGGGTGGCGATGGCCGGCAGTGGAGCGTGCTGAACAAGGTGCTCTGGCGCTTTTGCACCCTCAACTGCCTTAACCTTTCCCAAATCCACGGCCGTCCGGGCTGGTATCAGAGCAATCCCTCAACCATGATCGTGGTGGAGCCGGATTTCCTGATCGACGCCTCCTCCGTGGCGGAATGCTTCACCCAAAAAGGCTCACGCCCGGAATTCAGCATCCTGAACCGCATGGTCAAGGAAGCGGCCTCGGCCAAAATGGTGCTGGGGATAATGGTGAACAGCATTTTGGACGACCTCGTCTTCGAACCGAATGCGAATTATCAGAACCTCTTCCGCCTTGCCATGGCTCGCCAGCCCATCAGCCTGGTCTCCCTGGGCATTGACGAAGCGCAAGACATCTATAAGAACATCCGCGACAACCACTTTCCAGTGATTTCCAAATTCACCGGTTCGCTGCAAAAGGAATCCGTTCAGTTGGAACCCAGCTACGTCTGTCCCACATACGGACTGCAAGGCAGGCTGGACATCCTGCACGAACGCGACGGAAAACGCCATATCGTGGAGTTGAAGAGCGGTTCGCCCCCGCGCAACAACGTCTGGCAGCAGCAGTTGATGCAGGTGGTGGCTTACAATCTGATCATCCGCGATTGCGGCGGCCCAATCCCCCAAGGCTACAGCAGCATCCTTTTTTCGGCAGCCAGGGAAAACCCCCTGCGTCACGTGGGAAGCTCTGTGCATTTTGAGCAGGACCTCATCATGTGCCGCAACCGCATGGTGGGCATAATGCACAACCTTGCCCTTGACCCCAATTTCTTTTTCAAGTGGCTGCGCAAAAACCATTTCACGGTGGAGCCTGCCTTCCTTCAGGAGAAGATCGGCAACATCGTGAAGATGCTCAATTCCCTGCAGGAATACGAATACCAGTGGTTTCTGGAGCACCTGCGCCTGCTGATGCGCGAAATCTGGTATGAAAAAACCGGCGGGCTCGGCCCCAACAGCATCTATGGCTACAACGCGCTCTGGCAGGAAAGCCGAGAGGTGAAGCAGGAACGTTACCGGGTGCTGTGCGACCTCATAATCGAGGAACTCAGCGTCAACCTCTTGCGCTTCAAGCTCTCCGGCGACGGCGCCATAACGGATTTCCGTGCCGGCGACATCATCGTGCTTTACAGGCAGGATTTGGCTGTGAACCGCCAGGAAATACTCCGCGGCAAGATCGTCAGCATCAGCGGGGATTGTCTGGAAGTATCCATCCGGGGCGGTTTGAGGCAGATCGATGCCCGCTATGCCGACCATTTCTGGTCCCTTGAACACGACATCCTGGAATCCTCGCTTTACAGCCCCCTCAGCTCGATCGTCACCTTCCTTTCGGCCGGCCCGGAAAAGCGTTCCCTCTTTCTAGGTCTCTCCCAGCCGCGGTATGACGACATTCCGGAGCTCGCTGACGAACCCCTGGATCAGGTGGTCCAGAGAATGTTCGCCGCCCGCGATTACCACATCGTGCAAGGCCCTCCCGGCACCGGCAAAACCTCCGGCCTTCTCACCCGCTACATCCGCAAGATCTACACCGAAACGGATAAAACCCTGCTTATCCTCAGCTTCACTAACCGGGCGGTGGATGAGATTTGCCAGAATCTCCGCAAACATGGTATCAGATTCATCCGCACCGGCCAGTCGGAAGAGGTGGAGGCGGAGCTGCTGGACAACCTCATCGAGGGCAGGAAATTCCATGAAATTGCCGAAGTGCTGAAATCCTGCCGCGTCTGGGTGGCCACCGTGCAAAGCTGCAACGCCTGGCTCAGCGACCTGCTGAAAGTGGTGAAGATCGACGAACTGGTGATCGACGAAGCCTCACAGATTATGGAAAACACCATCCTGGGTATCATCGCCAGGATCGGTAAAACCATCCTCATCGGCGACCAGAACCAGCTTCCTCCCATCACCCGGCAGTCCGATGAAGGCTTTTCCTTCAAGCACGAAAAGCTGGCCGGGCTATGTTACGATTCCTACGGCCAGTCGCTGATGGAGCGGCTGGATCGGGTTTGCAAGGAAAAAGGCTGGCTCGGGTCCACCACCATGCTGCATCAGCATTACCGCATGCACGACGAAATCGCGGACCTCATCCAGCCCTATTATGACGGCCGCCTGGTTTCCGCGCTGGCCAGGCAGAAAGAGCCTTTGCCGGGCGCGGGCAACCCTTTGCTGGATTCCCGGCTGGTCTGGATTAACTTTCCCCCTTCGCGCTTTGCCTGGTATGATCCCCTGCAGGTGGATTGCGTTCTGAAGCTCACCCGGCTGCTTGCGGAAAACGGCCTGGCGCAGGACCCCACCTCGGATTTGGGCATCGTGGCGCCTTTTCGGGCCATGATCCACGCCCTGCGCAAGGAACTGCCGGATTCCCTGGCCAGCCTCACCATCGACACCGTGGAGCGCTTCCAGGGTTCCGAGCGCAAAAACATCATCATCACCCTGCCCCTGCACGGCGTCGAGGTGCTGCACAACGTTGAAGCCCTGTCCGCGGACGGCAGGGTGGACCGCAAAATGAACGTGGCGGTGAGCCGCGCCCAGGAACGCCTCTTTGTGCTGGGCTGTCCCGAAATCTGCGCCAGATCGCCCCACTACAAATTTTTGATGGACAGGATACGCGCTTCCGGCAGGGTGTTCCATTATACAGAAATTAAGTTAAGGAGAAACCATGAATAAACCACCTCAACAACAAGGCCAGATCAACATCAAGATAGACGAAAAGGTGGGCGAGGGCACCTACGCCAACTTCTTCGTCATCACCAATTCCCCTTCCGAGTTTATCATTGATTGCGGACGTATCCTGCCCGGCATTCCGGATGCCAGGATCTACACCCGCGTGGTCTGCACCCCCCAGCATTGCAAGCAGCTTCTCAACCTTCTGCAAAAGAATATCGAAGGCTACGAAAAGCAGTTCGGCGAGATCAAGGTGCAGGGGATGGCGGAAAACAAACCCGTGGGTTTCAAAACGGGGGACGAGCCTAAATAATCCCTCCGGACCGGGCATTCGACCCGGGGGCTGAAAAAAATCCTTGCCAATTCGGCGGCAGGGAAATATATTGTTCTTAGCAACAGACCTGAGATGAGGGATACGTTCCGGCATCAAGGGCGGACGAGTTGTCTCCCCCTGAAGCCATCATAGTATCTTCATCCCTGTAAAAACTTACCCAGGAGAAATATATGGAGCTTCAGCGCCACATCGTCACCATCATTGTGGAGGATGTCGAAGCGGCATTCAATCCCGTTTCGGAACTCATCCACAAGTTTGGCCCCCAAGTGCTTTTGCGGGTTGGCTATCCCATGCGCGACCGCAATGTCTCCGTCATCTTCCTGGTGATCGAGGCCGACCTCGACACCCTCGGCTCCTTTTCCGGCAAGCTTGGCCAGATCAGGTCCGTGCGCGTGAAAACCATGACTTTGAAGATATAAGATGGAGTATAAGATGAACATCAACACCGAAGGGGTGAAATCATTTATCCCCACAGCCAAAATCGAACAACTGATCGAAACCCGGAAAAACGCACCGGAATCCCGCGTCCGTGAGATAATAGCCAAATCCCTGGACAAGAACCGGCTGGAGCCCGAAGAGACGGCAGCCCTGCTCAGCGTCACCGATCCCGAACTTAAACAGCTTATCCTGGAAGGCGCCCACGAACTGAAGGAACGCATCTACGGCAACCGCATCGTGCTCTTCGCCCCGCTCTACGTGGGCAACGAATGCGTGAACGACTGCGTCTATTGCGGCTTCCGCATCTCGAACAAGGAATGCGTGCGCGCCACCCTCAGCCGCGAACAGTTGGTTAAGGAAACCCAGTCCCTGGTGGAAACCGGCCACAAACGCCTCATCATGGTTTACGGCGAGCATCCCATGTATTCGCCGGAATACATCGCCGAGACCGTGCAGACCGTTTATGACACCAAATACGCGAAAGGCGAGATTCGCCGGGTGAACATCAACGCCGCGCCTCTGGATGTTGAGGGCTTCCGCACCGTGAAATCCGTGGGCATCGGCACCTACCAGATATTTCAGGAAACCTACCACGAGGAAACCTACAGGCACTTGCATCCGCGTGGACCCAAGAGCAATTTCCTCTGGCGCCTCGACGGCCTCGACCGCGCCATGAAAGCAGGTATCGACGACCTCGGCATCGGCGCCCTGATGGGCCTCTACGACTGGAAATTCGAGGTGCTGGGCCTGCTTTACCACACTATCCATCTGGAGGAAACCTTCGGCGTGGGGCCTCACACCATCTCCTTCCCGCGCATAGAGCCTGCCATCGGCACCGAATTTGCGGACCGCCCGCCCCATCGGGTTTCGGACGAGGATTTCAAGCATATGGTGGCCGTGATCCGGCTCAGCGTTCCCTACACCGGAATGATCCTCACGGCGCGCGAACCAATCGCCGTCCGCAACGAGATTCTGCGCTACGGCGTTTCCCAGATAGACGCCGGTTCCAGCATCGGCGTGGGAGATTACTCCGCCCATGACGAGGAATCCAAAAAGAAAAGCCAGTTCGTGCTGGGCGACACCCGCAGCCTGGACGATGTTATCTATGAACTCGCCAAAGGCGGCTACATCCCGTCGTTCTGCACCAGTTGCTACCGCGCCGGGCGCACCGGGGAGCACTTCATGGAATTCGCCGTCCCCGGTTTCGTCAAGCGTTTCTGCACCCCCAACGCCCTGCTCACCTTCGCCGAATACCTCTACGATTTCTCTTCCGAACGCACCCTCAAGGCAGGTCTGGAACTGATAGCCGGTGAGACGGCCAGGATCGAGGACGAAAACATGCGCACCGCCGTTACCGCCAAGCTCGAGGAGATGAAGCAGGGGAAGCGGGACCTCTATTTTTAGGAACGCCCTGCGAGGCTTGGGGGGGGGAGCCTGTCGTCCATGCTCACTACGTTCGCTGTACGCCAGGCTACACCAGCATCAGAACTTGATTCATCGGGGAGGCGAATATTTATCTTGACACATTTTACAATGCCGCGTAAATGTGTTTTAGCTTAATTCAGCCTTATGGAGGTAACAATGAAGTCGATGAAAAGTTGGATAATTTGTTTTGTGCTGCTCTGCGGAGCAGCGGTTTTAATGGCGCAGTCGCCCCAATGGCGGTGGGCTACCAGAGAAGGATTGATGCTCACTGATCGAGGCCAGTCCATAGCCACCGACGGCCAGGGCAACCAGTATGTGACGGGGCAGATTACTACTTTGTATGGCCCAAGCCCAAATATCTTTGTCAAAAAATATGACCCAAATGGCAACAGAATCTGGAGTGTCAGTGCGGGAGGGACAGGCGATGATGAGGGACTTGGCATCGCGGTGGATGGAGCGGGCTATGTCTACGTGACTGGCTATTTTTCAGGCACAGCCACTTTCGGCAGCCATACCCTGACAACAAACGGATCCAAAGATATATTTGTTGCCAAGCTGGATTCAAACGGCAACTGGCTTTGGGCTGTCAAAGCGGGAGGGACGGACTGGGAAATGGTAAATGACGTCGCGGTGGATGGAGTCGGCAATACCTATGTGACCGGGTATTTTAACGGCACAGTCACTTTCGGCAGCCAGACCCTGATAGCAAACGGATATGAATTGAACTATGATATCTTCATCGCTAAGCTGAGCCCCTCCGGCACCTGGCTCTGGGCTAGAAAAGCGGGGGGAACAAACGATGATATCGGATATGGTATCGCCGTGGATGGCTCGGGTAACGTATACGTGACAGGAGATTTTAATGACACAGCCACTTTCGGCAACCATACCCTGACGGCAAGCGGATTTGAAATGAGCCCTGATATCTTTGTTACCAAACTGGGTCGGTATGGCAACTGGCTCTGGGCTAGAAAAGCGGGAGGGCGTTATTATGACAATGGATACGACATCGCCTTGGATGGAGCGGGCAACGCCTACGTGACCGGGAGTTTTGAAGGCACAGCCACTTTCGGAAGCCATGTCCTTACAGCAAGCGGTGGCGAATGGGAAACAGATGTATTTGCCGCCAAGCTGGACCCCTTCGGCAACTGGATTTGGGCAGTCAAAGCAGGAGGGACAACATTTACCAACGGAAAAGGTATCGCCTTGGATGGCGGGGGTAACACTTACGTGACCGGGAGTTTTTTTGGCACAGCTACTTTCGGCAGCCAGACCCTGACTTCATCTGGAGGCTATGATATCTTTGCCGCCAAGCTGGACCCCTCCGGCAACTGGATTTGGGCTGTCAGGGCGGGAGGGACAGAATGGGACCTGGGATATGGCATCGCCGTGGATGGAGCGGGCAACGCCTATGTGACCGGGCGTTTTGAAGGCACAGCCACTTTCGGCAGCCATACCATGGAAGCAATGGGAGGCACTGATATCTTCGTCGCCAAGTTGTCATACATTCCACCCAAAGCACCGGTGAATGTGCAGATAACGATGAATGGGAACTCCGCCGTGATCACTTGGGACGCGGTGACTGAAGACATCCACAACCAGCCCTTCACACCGGATGGTTACCGCATTTACAAGTCAACGGACCCATTGGGAGGTTTCACGTACCAAGGCTCATCCAGCGGCACTACATACACACATTCCATGGTGGGCGCGACCGAGCCCAGGATGTTCTACCGTGTGACGGCGTATAAATACTAAGCCAAAGACGGTTTGACCCGGTGGAGCTTGGACTGGATTCCGGGTCAAGCCCGGAATGACGTGGCAGGCGATGGCCGGAAGAACCAAACATACGTCATCCCGTACGTCACCGAGTCCGCGAGGTGGCAATGATCCGGGATCCATGAAGGGACAAGGATTGGATTCTGGGTCAAGCCCGGAATGACGTGGAAAGCTGGCGTCGAACGAGGAACGAGCATCGACGGCAGCAATAACTCCTGTCATTCATTCCGTTGACCTTCCTGTCGTCCATGCTCACTATGTTCGCTGTACGCCAGGCTACATCAGCATGGACGCCAGGCAAAGAAAAACCCGCGCCCTCAGGGAACGCGGGTGGTAAAAGGTTTGTTGATTGGCTGTGGGGTCAGAAGGTTCCGAAAACCGGGTCAGGCTTCGGGTTCTTCCTCTTCCACGGCTTCCTCGCCTTCCTCTTCGGTTTTGGCGTAGATGTCGATGGTGATGGCGCATTTGCCCATTTCGGGGTAGAAATCGTCGATGTATTCACGCACTGTCGTTTCGATGTCCGCGTGCTTGTCCAGAATTTCCTGTTTGAAGCCGATCCTGATGTTCAGCATGTTCAGGGTCTGGTTGATGTTCATCGCGGGTTTTTCGCCGTAAACGTTGTTGAGGAATTCAGGCAGGGATTTGGACAGTTTGCCAAGTCCGCTGATGCGTTTGTAAGCTTTTAAGCCGAAGTGGGCGGCAAGGGCCACGCCACCGACAATCAAAGCCTTTTTAAAGATTTTCTTCATGGTCGTCTCTCCTAAGCTGCTTTATTTATAAATTGATTTGATCTTTCCCCAGCTCCGGTTCTGCACGGAAACGGGCTGCTGGACCTGCATGCCTCCGGCGGACACGGGATTGAGCTGGTATTCACCATAGCTGAAAGTGACCAGGCCGACTATCTGGGCGAATTGCGTGCCCACGGCCGGGGTGGAGGCCTTGCCGCCAAAGCTTTGCAGGGTTATGCCGCACTGGCCGCTGCCGTCGTTCACGGTGAAGCTTGCATTCCTGGATTTGACGCCGGTGACGGAGGCGTTCACCAGACGGACGTAAACCCCTTCATAGGCTTCGGCTTCCATGGGGTTGGCAAGCTGGCCTGTGCTGATCACGACGGAACTGGGAAGGGTGCGGTTCCTATCCAGCACCTTCAGGGAGCTGAGGTCGCGCAGGCAGGTCATGCCGTAGTTTTCAGCGACTTCACCGGTGAGGCGGACATAGCTTCCCACGGCCGGATGGTGGCGGCTGTCCAGAACATAGATGCCCCGCCAGGCGCCGCTGACCTTTTCAGAGAGAAAGAATCCCTCGCCGCGGTAGCCGGTGGCGGTGACGATCCCTTCCAGGGTAACCTGCTTGCCCAGCCAGGGTGAGGGATAGGAGCCGTCCACGCCCCGGGAGGCGGTGTACTGGACATCGTATATGGTGAGGGCCGCAGCCCCCAGGCAGAGGCTGAGTAACAGGCACGTCAGCCAGATAATTCTTTTCATTTTGACCTCTGTTCGCCAATTTGTATCCGCTTGATATATTGTCAAGTTAAATCAAGCTTGTTCTCAAAGCCGGGCGCAGGTGAAAGCGCTATGGCTTGTTTTGTAGCAAATTATGTTCCGTTTTCCGCCGCATCTTTTGAGTCCATACATTTCATTTGACAAATCCCTGCCTCTGAAATTCGCTGCTCGGACATGAGGAACGAAACTTGAAGACCAACATAGTGATAAAAGGCGCATCAGAGCACAATCTCAAGAACATCGACCTGGAATTTCCCCGCGACAGGCTGGTGGTGTTCACCGGAGTTTCCGGCTCCGGCAAATCCTCCCTGGCCTTTGACACGCTCTACGCTGAGGGTCAGCGCCGCTATGTGGAATCGCTTTCCGCCTACGCACGCCAGTTCCTGGGGCAGATGGAAAAACCCCGCGTGGACTACATCGAGGGGCTTTCCCCGGCCATCGCCATCGAACAGAAATCCGCCAGCAAAAACCCACGCTCAACGGTTGGAACCGTCACCGAAATATACGATTACCTGAGAGTCCTTTACGCGCGGGTGGGCAGGCAGCATTGCCATGTTTGCGGCGATCCGGTGGGTTCGCAGACCGTTGACCAGATGATTGAACACCTGACGCGGAACCCCTCCGGCACCAAGCTTCAGATACTGGCTCCGCTGGCCCAGGCAAGAAAAGGCGAACACAAGGAACAGCTTGAGGAACTGCGCCAGCAAGGTTTCGCGCGGGTGCTGATCAACGGCCAGACGCGCAGCCTTGACGAAGAGATAGCTCTGGACAAGAAAAGCAAGCACAACATCGACGTCGTGATCGACCGCGTGGTCATCAAACCGGGGGTCGAATCCCGTCTCGCCGATTCGCTGGAACTGGCTCTGAAGCTCACCGACGGCCTGGTGAAGATAGACTTTTTGGAGGAAAGCGAGGTCCAGTTGCTATCCTCCACCAATTCCTGCGCACGCTGCAACATCGGTTTCGAAGAGCTTTCGCCCCAGCATTTTTCCTTCAACAGCCCCATCGGCGCCTGCCCGGTTTGCAACGGCCTCGGCTACAAGCTGGAATTCGATCCGGACCTCGTTGTGCCGGACCCCGAACTTACCATCATGGAAGGCGCTGTGGCGCCCTGGGGCAGGCTGGAAGCCAAACAGGACAGCTGGACCATGAACATCGTGCGCAATCTGGCCAAAGCCTACGATTTTTCACTCACAACGCCCTGGTATAAACTGCCTGAGATAATTAAGCAGCTCATCCTTTACGGTTCCAAAGGCAAGAAGTTCAAGAACGCCTGGTCCAACGCACGCGGCTCCGGCAGCTTCATGATGCGCCACGAGGGCGTTATCCCGACTTTGGGGCGGCGCATGCACGAAACCAGCTCCGAAGAGATGCGGCGCCATTACATGCAATACATCAGCGACAAACCCTGCCCGGAATGCGGGGGCAAGAAGCTGAAACCCAGTTCCCTGGCCGTAAAGGTGGGGGGGATGAACATCGGCGAGGTGACGGCATTCAGCGTGCGCGAGGTCATTGACTTTTTCAACCGGCTCCGGCTGGAGGGCAACCAGCTTCTCATCGCTGAGGAAATCCTCAAGGAAATAAAAAACCGCCTGGGCTTCCTGGAAAGCGTGGGCCTGCACTACCTCAATCTGGACAGGCGTTCGCCAAGCCTCTCCGGCGGAGAAAGCCAGCGCATCCGCCTGGCAAGCCAGATCGGCAGCCAGCTTGTAGGGGTGATGTACATCCTGGACGAACCCAGCATCGGCCTGCATCAGCGGGACAACAACAAGCTCATCCAGATGCTTTTGCGACTGCGGGACCTGGGCAACACCGTGATCGTTGTGGAACACGATGAGGACACCATCCGCAGGGCCGACAGGGTGGTGGATTTCGGTCCCAGGGCCGGCATCCACGGCGGCGAGATAGTCGTTTCGGGAAGCGTGGAGGACGTGGTGAAGAACCCGCATTCCATCACCGGCGCCTACCTGAGCGGCAGGATGAGCATCCCCATCCCTGAAAAGCGTGTGAAAGCCGATTCCAGGGTGATAGCCATCCGCGGGGCAAGCCATAATAACCTGAAAAACATAGATGTGGACATCCCTCTGGGGATGTTTGTCTGCGTGACCGGTGTTTCCGGCAGCGGCAAGAGCTCGCTCATCAACCAGACCCTCTATCCCTTTCTGCAAAACCATTTCTACCGCAGCACCAACAAGGTGGGGAAAGTTTCTTCCATCAAGGGACTTGAACACATCGACAAGGTTATCTGCATTGACCAGGACCCCATCGGCCGCACTCCGCGCTCCAATCCCAGCACCTACATCAAGCTTTTCGACCCCATCCGCCAGCTTTACAGCAAGCTGCCGGGCTCCAAAGTCCGCGGCTACAACGCCGGGCGGTTTTCCTTCAACGTGCGCGGCGGACGCTGCGAAGCCTGCCAGGGCGCGGGAGTGAACCAGATAGAGATGCATTTCATGGCTGATATCTATGTTACCTGCGATGTCTGCAAAGGCAAACGCTACAATCAGGAAACGCTCTCCATCCGCTTTAAAGGGAAAAACATTGCCGAGGTGCTGGACATGGATGTGCAGGAGGCTTACGAGTTTTTCGAGAACGTGCCTTCCATCCAGCCTAAACTTGCCACCCTGATGGAGGTGGGGCTGGACTACATGAAACTCGGCCAGCCCTCCACAACCCTCTCCGGCGGCGAAGCGCAGCGCATCAAGCTGGCCCGCGAACTGAGCAAAGTGAGCACCGGCAGCACTCTTTACCTGCTGGATGAACCGACCACCGGCCTGCATTTCGACGATATCAACAGGCTGCTGAAAGTGCTCACCAAACTGGTGCGGATGGGCAATACGGTGGTGGTGATAGAGCACAACCTGGACGTGATCAAAACCGCCGACTGGATCATCGACCTGGGCCCCGAAGGCGGAGAGGAGGGCGGCTACATTGTGGCTACGGGAACCCCGGAAGAGGTGATGCAAAATCCGGAGTCCTTCACGGGACAGTATCTCAAAGCCCTCTGCCAGCGCCAAACCCAGCCTGAATCCAAGCCGAAACGGACCCCGCGCAAAGCCCCAGCGGTATAAAAAGCAAGGCCTGAAAACGGCGCGGAACTTTCCAGCATGCCCGAAATCAGATTTCAATACCAGGCACCCACGGCGGGCAAGCATCTGGTCGGACTGGCCGGAGATTTCACCGGCTGGGCAATTCTCGACCTGATTGACCACGGCGGCATCTACATCCTCAAATTATCGGTGGAGCCGGGACGCCACCGCTACAAACTGATAGTGGACGGAATCTGGATGCCGGACCCGGCCAATCCTTTGCGAGAGCCGGACCCCTTTGGAGGCGAGAATTCCCTGCTGGTAGTTGATCCTGAGGGGCCATCACGCCTTAGCTGGAACCAGTTGCGGGAGGACCTTTCCCTGCTGCATTCGCGCCGGGACCGCTATCTGGAGCTAAACCGCATTTCGGAAGGGGATTTTGAGCTGCGCTTCATCTGGCATCCCGGGCTGGAAGCTGATATGAAGGCAGTTATTGAGGGCGTGGAACATAAACTCCATCCCCTGGGCATTAGCGGCAAAAACACAGTCTGGCACTGCTTTTTCCAAACCTCCCTGCCCAGGGTGGGGATGCTGATCCGGGTTGAAACAGACGGGCTTTCCCTCGGCTACGGCGCGGAAGGATTTTCCTTCGATCCGGACAGCCTTTCACCCAGGCAGTTAGAGACTGCCAGCCTGCCGGTGTTCGCGGTTCCGGACTGGGTGCGCTCCGCCGTTATCTACCAGATCTTTCCCGACCGTTTTTGCAACGGCGATCCCGGTAACGATCCCGACTTCAGCGAAGATTACTACACGGATTGCCGGACCCCGCCACCGGAAGGCGAATTGCTGCCGCCGCAGCGCGAATACTTCCATCTGGTGCGGGACTGGAACGACATCAGCGGCCTGAAGCAAAGCCCCTGGCTTCCGGAAGGAAAGCCGGACTGGTGGTCTTTCTACGGCGGCGACCTCCGCGGAGTGAGGCAGAAATTGCCCTATCTGAAAGAACTGGGCATCAACGTTATCTATTTCAACCCGCTCTGGCAGGCCAGGTCGAACCACAAATACGATGCCGCCGATTTCAAGAGGGTCGATCCTCATTTCGGCACGGGCTCTGAGCTGCGGGACTTGGTGAAAGCCGCCCATGAAGAAGGAATCAGGGTGATTCTGGATGTTGCTTTCAATCATACCGGAGAGGATTTTTGGGCCTTTCGCGACTGCGCGGAAAAAGGCCCTGATTCAGACTACTGGAATTGGTATGACTGGCACAAATGGCCATTGCCGGAGCCGTTGCCGCCGGATTTCCAGCCCAAGGAGTATTACCAGAGCTGGTGGGGCATCAAGGACATGCCGGACCTCAATTTTGACCTCAGCCGCGCCCATCCTGCCGAGAACTATGTGAAAGACATCAACCAGGCCGTTCCCAATCAGCCGCTGGTGGAGCATCTGCTGGATTGCGCGCGTTGGTGGCTTCTGGAAATGGGGATGGACGGCTTCCGCCTGGATGTGCCGAATGAAGTTCCCTACTGGTTTTGGGAGCTTTTCCGCCGCCACGTGAAAGAGCTGAAGCCGGAGGCCTGGATCGTTGGCGAGATCTGGCAAAGCGCTCGGGGCTGGGTGAATCACCGCTATTTCGACTCCGTGATGAACTATGCCCATTTCAAGGACCCCGTCATTGAGTTTTTCATCCTGGGCATCACAGACCGCAAAAGCTTTTGTGACCGCGTCTCAGCGGGGCTGGCAGAATACCCTACCCAGGCCGCTGGCGCGATGATGAACCTGCTTGGCAGCCACGACACCGTGCGAATCCTTGAATTGGCCGGAGGCGACATTGAACGCCTGAAACGGGCTTTGCTTTTCCAGATGACCTTCGTGGGCGCTCCCCACATCTATTACGGTGACGAAATAGCCATGGCAGGAGGCCGGGATCCGGACAACCGCAGGCCGTTCAACTGGAACTGGGAGAGAGATAATACGGCCGTTGAACTGCGGGGATTCTATCAGGAACTTATCCGCCTGCGCAAATCCTGCCAGCTTTTCACGGAGGGGGAATTCGCGTTTTTGGAAGTTCCTGACGGCATGCTGGCCTGGGAACGATATGATTCATCGGCAAGCGTAAAAGTGGTGCTGAACCTTTCTACCGTGACCCGGGAGTATCGCCCGGAGCATGGCGCGGAGCGAATTTTCAGCTTGGGCGGGCTGGGAGAGGAGGATTCGGTCTGGCATCTGAAGCCCGGAGCAGCCGTGGTGTGGCATCTGGAGCATTGAAGTGGGGCAGAGGCCGATGTTTTGGATTGACACAATGCGGAGAGGACAAAATTATGGCGTCAAACATCTAAAGAGCGGTTCATGGACAAAAACATACTACTTGGCGTGAGCGGCGGCATCGCCGCTTACAAAGCTATCGACCTGGCCAGCAAGCTGAGCAAGGCGGGTTACAGCGTGAAGACCATCCTGACTGAAAACGCCTCGCGTTTTGTGGCGGGGATCAACTTCGCCGCCATCACCCACGGCAGCGTGCACAGCCAGCTTTTCGAGGACGCCGATCCCATTCCGCACATCACTTTGGCGGACTGGGCGGACCTGATCGTGGTAGCTCCCGCCACAGCCAACATCCTTGCCAAAGCGGCCCAGGGCATTGCCGACGATCTGCTTTCCACCACTCTGCTGGCTCATGCCGAGCCTGTTCTTTACGTTCCGGCGATGAATGTGAACATGTATCAGAGTCAGGCCACACAGGCCAACCTTAACATCCTGCGAGAGCGGGGAAACCATGTTCTGGAGCCGAATATAGGGCTGCTCGCCTGCGGATATGAGGGCAAGGGAAAGTATCCTCCCAACGCGGAGGTCGCAAATGCCATCCGCTGCTATTTGGAATATCCTGAAGACCTTGACGGGATCAGCGTTCTGGTCACCGCAGGCGCCACAGCAGAACCGATAGATCCCATGCGCCTGATCACCAACAAATCCAGCGGCAGGATGGGCCTGGCCATCGCCAGGGCTTTCGCCCTCAGGGGCGCCAAGGTCACTCTGGTCCACGGTTTGATGGAAGAAACCCCTCCCTACTATCTGCATCAGGCCATCTTCGCACCCACGGTGCAACTGATGTATGACGCCGTTATCAAGGCTGCCAAAGGCTGCCGGATAATCGTGAAATGTGCCGCCGTATCTGATTTCAAGCCGCTCAAAGCATCTTCCCACAAGATCAAGAAAGGCGGCAGCCTCAACCTGGAACTGGCGCCCACGCCGGATATCCTTGCCCAACTCGGAAAACAGAAAACCAAGAAACAGAAGCTGGTGGGCTTTGCCGCGGAGACCGACAATCTGATCGCCAACGCCAGGGAAAAGCTTCAGAAAAAGAACCTGGACCTCATCTGCGTGAATCATCTGGACACCGCGGGGGCTGACCAGACCACGCTTTCTGTCATCAGTGCCGGTGACACCAAAAACAAAAAACCCCTGCAACTGAGCGGCGACAAGTTTGAAGTCGCACTGCGTCTTGTGGAGCGGATCGTAAAGCCATGAAGCAGTTGCTGATCATCACCGGCGCCAACGGCCAGGTGGGGTCTTACCTCGCCCAGGCCTGGGCGGAAACGCGTTTGCCGATGCTCTTGTTGATACATTCTGATGGCCGGCGTTTGGAAAAGCTGAGTTCCCGGCCGGAGATAATGATCAAAGCCTGCGACTTGCGCGACCTTGCCTCTTTCAAAGCCGCCCTGGATGAAGCTCGCCGGGCCTTGGACGCCGTTCCGGCCAGGCTTGTGCACACAGCCGCGATACGCAGCTACGACGCCAGAACTCTGGCTAAGGGCGAGCCCCTTATTTGGAGTGAAGTTTTTAACGCCAACGTGAGCATGGCCTATAATGTCCTCAAGGCTTGTCTGCCGGGTATGTTGAGTGGTAAATTTGGCCGGATCGTGATGTTCGCTTCGAACGTGGTCCAAACCGGCCTGCACAGCGGCTCTGCCTACGCGGCAGCGAAAGCCGCGATCGTGAATCTGGTCCGCAGTGTGGCTTTGGAGGCTGCCCCGGACAACGTTTTGATCAACGCCATTTCTCCGGCCCCGGTGGAAACTGACCTTGAAAGCGACTACGAGGGTGAATACCTGGCTTTCCGCCAACGCTATTTCGCTGCGTACCGGGCGGCCAGCCCCACCGGAAAACTCGTCTCCATGCAGGAACTGAAGCGCGTGGCGGAACTGCTGTTGAGTGAAGAACTGGACAACCTCACCGGCCAGAACCTGGTGATCGACGGAGGCGCCTCAGCGCCCCTGCCCGCTTCGCCCGAAACCGGCAATTGAAGCCAAATCCAATCTCCCACCAGGACTTTCAGGCCGTGCCGGACCTTCTTGACGTCGAAAGCTACAACTATGAATTGCCGCCGGAGCTTATTGCCCAGCATCCCCTTGCGCGGCGGGAAAGTTCCCGCCTGATGTGTGTGGAAAGGTCCACGGGAAACATTGTCCATCGCAGGTTTTCGGATGTTTTGGGCCTCCTCGCTCCCGGTGAGGTGCTGGTTTTGAATTCCAGCAAGGTGATTCCCGCCCGCCTCTTCGGGGAAAAATCCACCGGCACCAGGATAGAGGTGCTGCTTTTGCACAAGCTGGATGTAGCGCGCTGGAAATGCATGGTCCATCCCGGCAAAAGGCTCAAAACCGAGCAGTGGCTGCGATTCTCACCAACCTTGAAAGGCAGGCTGTCTCTGGCTGACGAAGACGGATTGCGGGAAATCGAATTCGGGGAGCCGGATACTTACTGGCAGGAAATAGAAAGGATCGGACACGTTCCCCTGCCGCCTTACATCAAGCGTCCGGACAATTCATCCGACCGCGGCGATTATCAAACCGTCTATGCGAAATCACCTGGCTCCGTGGCTGCTCCCACCGCCGGACTTCACTTCAGCTATGAATTGCTTGAAGCGCTGAAGCAAAAAGGGGTGCGGGTGGTGGAGGTGATCCTCCATGTGGGGATGGGAACCTTTTTGCCCGTGAAAAGCCAGCGCGTTGACGCCCACAAGATGCACAGCGAGTTTTGCACCATGCCGGAGGAAACGGCCTCGGAAATCAACTCCGCCAAAGCTGAAGGGCGGCGCGTTATCGCCGTGGGCAGCACTTCCGTGCGCACCCTGGAAAGTTTCTGGGATGGCAAAAGCCTCAAAATCGGCTCGCTCTGGACTGACATTTTCATCTATCCCGGCCGTGAGATCAAGGTCGCCGATGCCCTCATCACGAATTTCCATCTGCCCAAATCGACCCTGCTGATGATGGTTTCCGCCTTTGCGGGCCATGAACTGGTGCGCCGGGCATATCAGCTCGCGGTTGACGAAAAATACCGCTTCTTCAGCTACGGCGACGCGATGTATATCTCATGATCACAAGGCTTTTATACGATACTTTGGACAACAGCATTCTGGAATATGACAGGCTGGCCTCCATCGGTTCAGCCTCCGACCGCTGGATTGTCCGCGCCAAAAGCCAAACCGCCGGGGTCGGGCGCAACGAAAACATCTGGCATTCTCCCCGGGGCGGCCTCTGGCTCAGTTTTGATTTCCATTATCCCCGGGCTGTGCCTTCTTTTCCGCTCTATGTGGGTTATTGTCTTCACAACGTGCTTTCCCGGTCATTCGGGCTTGATAAGCTCAACGTGAAGTGGCCCAATGACCTCTATCTGGAGGATAAAAAACTGGCCGGGATCCTCTGCCAGCATCGGCAAAATCCCTCCCGTTACCTGGTCAGCCTGGGCCTGAACAGCAACTGCGAAATGGATTATGTATTACTTGAACTGAATGCGGCCAATCTCTCCTCCTACATAAGGATGCCTGTATCCAACAACTGTCTTGCCAGCTTGGTGGTTCAAAGTATTCGCAACCATTCCGCCATGCTTGCCACGCCGGAGGTATATCTTGACTATTGCGGCAAACACCTGTATGGCTTGGGGCGGGAGGCGGAGCTTGAATCCGGCGGCTCAATGCTGAGGGGGAGGATATCTGGGCTTTCAGACGAAGGTTTCCTGCTTTTGAGAGACAATGAAGGCAGGATTGAAACGATCACCCACGGCAGTTTGAGAATTATCTGACGGCTTGTCCGGCAGCTTTTTCTTGACAGATAAGGCCGTTGGAAATGCTTTGCGACAATAGAAGAGAAATATAATTTCCGGGAGGAATTAATGAACAAATGGATAGTAATCGTCCTCGCCGCGATGCTTGGCCTCTATGCCTGTGCCGGCACCAAAACCGTCACTGAGGCCGTGCCCAAGGCTGAAATCACCACCAAAGTGGCGATCCTGCCCTTGAAGGCGCTGGACAGTTCCAGCCGTTATATCACCAAGATCCTCACTGTGAGAGATCTTGACCTCACTTTCGACAAATATGCCAATTACGTTCTTCTGGACATGGACGAAACGGCAGCGCACTTCCGCGAAACCGGATACAGGGACGTGGAAGACCTCGAGAAGGAAGAGTTGGTGGAAATATCCAAAAACCTCGCTTCCGATGTGATCCTGATAGGCAATGTGAGCGAAAGCCGCGGCCTTTATAACATCACAATGCGTATGTACAGCACCCTTTCCGGAGAACTCAAACAGATCAGCTTCAACGTTGGCAAGGAAAAAACCTCCCGCTGGCAGGCTTTGGACGAAAGCATGATGAAAGAACTCGACGGGTTCATCTCCGGCGAGATGGACAAGATCTTCAACATCGCCACCAGCTATTACAACAACGGCAACTACGTTGAAGCCGAAAAATCGCTCAAGCAGGTCGTGGCGCTAAAGCATGACAAGGTGGAAGCCTATATCTTCCTTGGCAACACCTACCTTAAAACCGACCGTATCGACCTGGCAGAAGCCACCTTCGTGAAAGGCTATGAAATCGACTCCAAGAACCTCACCATCATGCGCGCGTTGAATGACATCTATGAAAAAACAAACCAGACCGCCAAGCGCATCGCCCTGATGGAAGGTTACGCAGAAGCTTCCAACGATGCCGAAACCTGGCTGGCCGTGGGCAACCTGTATGACCAGCAGGGCAATTCCGCCAAGGCCAAAGCCTCATTCCAGAAAGCCCTTGCCATCGATCCGGAATATTCGGCGGCCAACGTTCGCCTGGCTTTCATGCTTTACGATGAGGGTAGCTATGCCGAATCGATTCCCCTCCTCGAAGAAGCCTTTGAACTGGCCCCGGACAACGATCTCGTCAGCAGCCGCCTGGCAACTGCCTATCAGAAGAGCGGACGCATCCAGGACGCCATCGCCAAATACGAAGGCCTGATCAAAAACGATCCCAACAACGTGAACGCCTATCTGAACCTGGTGAATCTCTACCGCACGGACAATAAGGATTCCAAGGCGATCGAAACCGTCAATGCCCTCAAGAAGGTTGACCCCAACAATCCTTACGTTTACCTGAACCTAGCCGCCATCTACCTCTCCCAGAATAAATACAACGACGCGGAAACCAACGCTAACCTCACCCTTTCCAAAGACTCCAGCCTGTATCAGCCTTATGTGATCCTGGCTTCGGTCTTCCAGTCTCGCGGCACCGACGCCTACAACACCTATCTGGATTTGGACCGCCAGGCCTCAGCCGCGGTCGGCAAAAAAGCCACCGACCTCAGAAAGAAGCGCGACGCGGCCAAAGGCAACGCCCAATCGTTGCTTGGCAAATCAAGGGATCACCTGAACAGCGCCAGAAATAGAGCCAGCGAATCGTCCGCTATAAACGACATCAACAACCGGCTCGGCCGGGTTAACGAACTCATCGGCAAGTTGCAATAAATATAATAGTTATGATTGTAAAGACGCCCGGGTTTTCCGGGCGTTCTTTTTTTATGGACGGGAAAAGTCCCTATTTCGATGCTGCCCTTGGCGTACAGCGAACGCAGTCGGCATGGATGAAAGGAAGTATCAAAAGGTTCATTCATTGCTGGCGTCGATGCTCGTTCCTCGCTCGACGCCAGCCCACCACGTCATTCCGGGCTTGACCCGGAATCCATTGCATATCCCTTCGTGGATCCCGGATCAATGTCACCTCGCGGGCTCGGTGACGTCCGGGATGACGTATCCTGTATCCTGGCGTACAGCGAACGCAGTCGACATGGACGACAGGAAGTATCGGAAGGTTCATTCATTGCTGCCGTCGAAGCTCATCCTTCGCTCGACGCCAGCCCGTGGTCGGGATAATCGATATCCTCAGGCCGTTAAGGCCCTTTATCAGGATACAGAAGGGCCTCCCGCCCGATACCCGCATCCGATGAGAGGATTTACCGGGAGGCGGGGGAGAGGGATGGAATCAAGCGCTAAGGGTCTAACCGTCAGGATTTCGTGATGGGTAAACATTATATTTGCAAGGGGGCGGAAAAAAGAACTGGACAAATCGCCTGCATCCAAAAAGCTGACACAAAATTCCATAGGAGAATGAAATGGCACTTAAACCTGAGGCCAAAACGGCTATCATGGCAGAGTTTAAACTCCATGAATCAGACACCGGCTCGCCTGAAGTTCAGGTTGCTCTTCTCACCCGGCGGATCAATGACATAACGACCCACCTGAAAGAGCATTCCAAAGACTTCAGCACCAGACGCGGGCTGTTGAAACTGATCGGGCAGAGAAGGCGCTTGCTTGACTACCTCATGCGGAAAGACATCAACCGCTACCGCGAGCTGATCAAAGCGCTTAAAATCCGCAGATAAATTCCGCCAAAATAGGACGAGGTGGATTCTCACTAAATTATTTTGGCGGGATCCACCTTTCTCTTATTTAAACGTCCGGAACGGTTCCGGACACGAGACTTCAACCTCCAGGGGAGTACGAGCAATAAGCTGAAAGCCACTCCGGGAATTCAGCCTATTGCTTCTTCTCCCTCGGAACAACCAGGAGAAATATATGCATAACTTCAACATTGTCAAACGCGAACTCGATTTCTGCGGACGTCCGCTCTACGTGGAAACCGGCAGAATGGCCAAACAAGCCAACGGAAGCGTTTTCATCCGTTACGGGGGCACCGCTGTCCTCGTTACCGCCACCATGAGCAAAGAGCCTGCTGAAAACCAGGATTTCTTCCCGCTCACGGTTGATTACATCGAAAAAATGTACGCCAGCGGCAAGATCCCCGGCGGCTTTTTCAAACGCGAAGCCCGTCCCACAACCGACGCAACCCTTTCTGCCAGGGTCATTGACCGCAGCATCAGGCCGTTGTTTCCAGAGGGATTCCGCAACCAGGTGCACGTTGTTCTGAACGTCCTCGCTTACGACGGGGAGAACGACGCCTCTGTCCTTGGCGTTTTCGGCGCTTCTTTGGCCCTCACCCTTTCCGACATTCCCTTCCACGGCCCCATCGCGGGCGTGAAAGTCGGCCACATCGACGGGCAGATTGTTGTGAACCCCTACAAGAGCCAGATGGACGAAAATTCCAGGCTGGACCTGGACGTGGCCGCTTCAGCCACCTCGGTGGTGATGGTGGAATCCTCGGCCCTGGAACTGAGTGAAGAGACCATCCTGGATGCAGTTTACACCGGGCACGAAGAGATTAAAAAGCTCTGCGCCCTGCAACTGGATATGGCCGCCGAAATCGGCAAAGAAAAAGTGGAAGTGACTTTGCTGGAGATACCGGCCGAGATCATGGGCAAAGTGGAAGCCGGCTACGGAAGCCGCATCGCCGAAGCCGCCGTCATCTTTGGCAAACAGGAACGCCAGGACGCCTTTGACGCCGCTGAAGCGGAGTTGCTCGAAAAGGCTCTGGAAGAGGACCCCGAAGGCTTCGAAGAGAATGAAAAATGGTACAAAGCTGCCTTTGAAGAGCTGATCCGCCGCTACGTGCGTGAATCCATTCTGGAAAAACACCACCGCGTTGATGGCCGCGGCCTGGATGACATCCGCGACATCACCTGCGAAATTGACGTTCTGCCTATCGTGCACGGCTCCGCGCTGTTCACCAGGGGCGAAACCCAGTCCCTGGGCACCGTCACCCTCGGCGGCGGCAGCGACGAACAGGTTATCGACGGCCTCGAGGTCGAGTATAAGAAACACTTTTACCTGCATTACAACTTCCCGCCATTCAGCGTGGGCGAAGCTGGCAGAATGGGTCCCGTTGGACGCCGCGAACTGGGGCACGGAAACCTGGCTGAACGCGCCCTGAAAGCCGTTTTGCCGGACCGCGAGGCTTTTCCATACACGATACGGATCGTGGCTGACACCCTGGAATCAAACGGTTCCTCGTCCCAGGCTTCAATATGCAGCGGCTGCCTGGCAATGATGGCCGCGGGCGTTCCCATCAAGGCACCGGTGGCGGGAATTGCCAACGGTCTGATCATGGATGGCGACAAATATGTGATCCTCACCGACATCATGGGCCTGGAAGACCATCTGGGCGACATGGACTTCAAGTGCGCTGGCACCCGCAAAGGCATCACCGCCATGCAAATGGACATCAAAGTGGAAGGCATCACCCGAGACATCATGCGCATCGCTTTGGAAAAAGCGCATACAGCGCGTTTCCGCATTCTGGACATCATGGGCGAATGCATACCCGAACCCAGGGAAGACCTTGCCCCGACAGCTCCACGCATTGAAGCTTTCAAGGTCCCCGTGGACAAGATTGGCGAAATCATCGGGCCGAGCGGAAAGATGATCAAATCGATCATCGAAGCCTGCCAGGTGGAGATCGACATCAACGACGACGGCACCGTGCGCATCCTTTCCCCGAACAAGGATTCGATCATGAAAGCCAAGGAGATCATCAAAGGCATCGCCATCGATCCAGAAGTTGGAGAAGAATTTGAAGGTCCCGTCACCCGGATCGAGCCTTACGGCGTGTTTGTGAAGATACTTGGCGGCGCCAAGGAAGGCATGGTCCACGTTTCCCAGATGCACCACACACGTATCGGGCATCCGGAAGACATGGTCAAATTGGGAGATATCGTCCACGTGAAGAGCCTGGGCATGGACAAAGGCAAGCTGGCGCTCACCATGAAAGGCGTTGAAGGCAATCCCGAGCCCGATCCCAACGCTCCCAAGCATGAACGTCCCCCAAGGCGTGATGACAGGGGCGGCAACCGCCGCAATTCCGGACGCGGCGGCGGGTCCCACAGAAGATAACTGATTAAACCGTGCCGGAGCCATAGTCATTGGGTCCGGCACTTAACTTTTTCACAGGATGGAAAACATGGAATATTCAGTGGCCGATATCACTTTGGCCGATTTTGGCCGCAAAGAGATCAAGCTGGCTGAGATCGAAATGCCCGGATTGATGGCTCTGCGCCGGAAGTTCAATGGAAAGAAGCCGCTCCAGGGCGCCAGGATCACCGGCAGCCTGCACATGACCGTGCAGACAGCGGTTCTCATAGAGACCCTTGTGGAACTCGGTGCGAAAGTCCGCTGGGCCAGCTGCAATATCTTTTCCACCCAAGACCACGCGGCGGCGGCCATTGCTGCCGGCGGAGTGCCCGTTTTCGCCTGGAAGGGAGAAACCCTTCAGGAATACTGGCACTGCACCCTGAAAGCGCTGTCCTGGCCGGATGGCGGGCCTGACCTCATTGTGGACGATGGGGGAGACGCGACCCTGATGGTGCATGAAGGATACAGACTTGAACAAGAATTCGCAGCTTCCGGTGTTCTGCCCAAGGCAAACGCTGAAACCGCCGAATTCAGGATCGTGCAGGAACTGCTCATCTCCGGCCTTGAGGACGATCCCCAGAAATGGCACAGGGTGTCTGAGAACCTGAAAGGCGTAAGCGAAGAGACCACCACCGGCGTTAATCGGCTTTACCAGAAGCTGGCTGCCGGCGAATTGCTCTTTCCGGCTTTCAATGTGAACGATTCGGTCACCAAATCCAAGTTCGACAACCTTTACGGCTGCCGTGAATCCCTGGCTGACGGCATCAAGCGTGGCACCGACGTGATGGTGGCTGGAAAGGTGGTGATGGTTTGCGGTTATGGCGACGTCGGCAAAGGCTGCGCTCAGTCGATGCGCGGCTTTGGCGCCAGGGTTGTGGTAAGCGAGATCGATCCCATCTGCGCGCTTCAGGCTGCCATGGAGGGCTTTGAAGTGAACACCGTGGACAACATGCTGGAAGAGGCGGACATCTTTGTGACCGCCACCGGGAATTGTGACGTGATCCGCGTTGACCACATGCTCAAGATGAAAGACCACGCCATCGTTTGCAATATCGGCCATTTCGACAACGAGATCCAGGTGGACAAGCTGTTTTCCCTGGAAGGGGTGACGCGCGAAACAGTTAAGCCCCAAGTTGACAAGATCCACCTGCCCAACGGCAAGTCGATAATCCTGCTTTCCGAGGGTCGGCTGGTCAATCTTGGCAACGCCACCGGCCATCCCTCCTTCGTGATGAGCTGCTCCTTCACCAATCAGGTGCTGGCGCAACTGGAACTCTGGCAAAACAAACATGAGATCGGGGTTTACACACTATCCAAGACCCTCGATGAAGAAGTGGCCAGATTGCACTTGAACAAACTTGGGGTTCAGCTTACCCATCTGAGCAGGCATCAGGCCGAATATATCAACGTTCCGATCGAAGGCCCTTACAAGCCTGACTTTTACAGATACTGACCCGGATGGCCACCCACAGCCCGGTTTTGATTGACGAGCTTTTCGGAGAGCTGGCTCCCGCACCGGAAGGACAGCGTTGGGAAGTGATCCACACCAAACCGCGCTGCGAGAAGAAACTGGCTGAATACGCCCAGCGCAACGGCATTACCTACTATCTGCCCCAGATGGACAGCAAACGCGTTTACCAGCGCCGGGTGGTGAGTTTCACCAAACCCATGTTTCCCAGCTACCTTTTCTGCGTGCTGGGCCCCCGTAGCCGCCAGACCCTGCTCATTTCCGGCTACACGGTGTCCTTCATCCGCGTCCACCAACAGGAGCAACTTCTGCAGGAACTGCGGAACATCAAGCTCAGCCGACTGCCCGAGATCGAGCTGCAAAACACCATCTGGCTTTCGGAAGGACTTCAGGTCGAGATCATGCAGGGGCCGCTGAAAGGGGTGACAGGTGTTGTGGAAAGCCACGACAAGCTGGATGAGGTGCGTTTGCAGGTGCAAATCCTCAGGCAAGCCGTGCTGGTGAAGATAGATCCGCGCAATGTTAAAATTCTGGGCGAATATACGATTGTGGAGAAAGAAAAATGAAGATCCTGATCACTGGAGGGGCGGGATTCATTGGCTCCCATGTGGCCGATGCCTGCCTGGAAGCGGGGCATCAGGTTGTGGTGGTGGATGACCTTTCCAGCGGAAACCTTGCCAACCTCAATCCCGCGGTGAAGTTTTACCAACTCGATATCCGCGATCCCGCCCTGGACGAGGTCTTTGCCGCTGAAAAACCGGATGTTGTGAACCATCACGCAGCCCAGATAAGCGTTCCCCGCTCCATCACGGAGCCCCTGCTGGATGCCCAGATCAATATCCTGGGTCTGGTTAACGTGCTGGAAAACTGCGTAAAGCATCACATTAAGAAAGTGATATTTATCTCCACCGGCGGAGCCATTTATGGTGAGGCGGAAGAGTATCCCACCACAGAAGATTACCCGCCCCAGCCTCTGTCCGTTTATGCCATCAACAAATTCGCCGGGGAAAACTACCTTCGCTTTTACCGGCACCAGTACGGGCTGGAGTACACCGTTTTGCGCTATGCCAATGTGTTTGGACCGCGTCAGATTGCCCAGGGGGAAGCAGGTGTGGTTTCCATCTTTGTAGAAAAGCTGCTACAGGATTCCGCCCCCACCATTTATGCCTATCCGGACGACCCGGAAGGAATGATCCGCGACTATGTTTATGTGAAAGACGTGGTTCGCGCAAATCTGGCAGTGCTGGACCGCGGAAGCAATGAAGTCTTCAACATCGGCACCTGCGAGGAGACCACCACTTCGCAACTTTATAAAACCATTCTCTGGCAGTTGGGTAAAAAAATCCAGCCTCTGAAGGGCCCCGCCCGCAAGGGTGATCTGCGCCGCTCCATGCTGGACAATTCCAAAGCCTTCAAAGAGCTTGGCTGGAGCCCTATCTACTCCCTTGAGGACGGGATAAGGGAAACCGTGACTTGGTTCAAGGCCAGAAAGGAGAAATCATGAAAGTGGCAATGGTAGGTTCAGGTTATGTGGGCCTGGTGAGCGGGGCTTGCTTCGCTGACATGGGAAATCAGGTGGTCTGCGTTGACAACGACGCTGCCAAGATAGCCAGACTGCAAAAGAATGAAATACCCATCTATGAGCCTGGGTTGCAGGAGCTGGTGGAGACTAACAGTGCCGCTGGACGTCTGTCTTTCACCACGAACATCGCTGAGGCAGTTGCGGCCTCCAGCGTGATCTTCATTGCCGTGGGCACCCCTCCGGACCAGGATGGCTCAGCAGACCTGCAATACGTTCTGGCTGTGGCCCGGGACATCGCGCGCAGCATGAAAGAGTACAAGATCGTGGTTAATAAATCCACTGTCCCGGTTGGTACCGCCGACCTCGTGGCCAAAACCATCAGGGAAGTTCAAGCCGAACGAGGGGTGGTAATCCCCTTCGCGGTGGTCTCCAATCCCGAATTCTTGAAGGAAGGGGCTGCCATTGCAGATTTTATGGGCCCTGATAGAGTTGTGATCGGCGCTGACGACCCCAAAGCCGGGGAAGTGCTTCGCGAGCTTTATCTGCCCTTCAACCGCACCCGCGAACGCATCATAATCATGAGCGTCCGCTCCGCCGAAATGACAAAATACGCCGCCAACGCCATGCTAGCCACCAAGATATCTTTCATGAACGAAATCTCCCGCCTCTGCGAAGCCCTTGGCGCCGACATCGGCGAAGTGCGCAACGGCATCGGTTCGGACAGCCGCATCGGCTATAAATTCATCTATCCCGGCGTCGGCTACGGCGGCTCCTGCTTTCCCAAGGACATCCGCGCCCTCATCCAGATGCAGCGCCAGGCCGGTCTGCAACCCCTCATTACAGAAGCCGTGGAAGAGATCAACCAAGGGCAGAAATTCGTTTTGGCACAAAAGGTCAAGCGGATGTTCGGCGAAAACCTTGCTGGAAAGACCTTTGCTGTCTGGGGCCTGGCCTTCAAACCCAAAACCGACGATATGCGGGAAGCTCCATCCGTTGTGATCATCAACAGCCTCCTCGAGGCCGGGGCACAAATCCGGGCTTACGATCCCGCCGCCATGACCGAAGCCAGAAGAATCTTCGGTGACAGGGACGGCATCAGCTATGGCGAGGACCAGTATTCCATTCTGGAAGGCGCCGACGCCCTCATCCTGGTCACCGAATGGCACCAGTTCCGCCATCCGGATTTGGAACGGGTCAAGCAAGCCCTCAAATCCCCCGTCTTCTTTGATGGACGCAACCAGTTCGAGCCCAAGAACATGCGCGAACAAGGCTTCACCTATATCTCCATCGGGCGCGAATAAAAACCAGTCCATCCTGTTTGGAAGCCTCCGTTTTGCGGGGGCTTTTTTGCGCCCTCCAACCATAATTATGATGACCTTGAAATAATGTCTTGACTGTTACCGCTCCGCTGAATATTTGGGCAGTCAGATGCGTGTTTCCAAGATGAAACGGCCTCATATAATTACAGCAAAACAAACGGGCGTGAATGGCAAGGGATGCACTAATTTTTATTTGGGAGATCTTTAATGGAGAACATCCGAATTGGCATTGTCGGAAACATCGGAGTGGGCAAATCCACTTTCATTGAAGCAGCCAGTTCCGCGCCCCTCAACAAGGTGCTCACTTCCGTTTATCCAAAGCCCAACGGCACGGAGGGGGTTTTCGCCTTTCCGGAGAAATTCAATCCCCTCGTGCTGGATGCTTTTTACAAAGACCCCGTCGCCAACGCCTTCATGGCCCAAATTGAGTTCTTCAACGGCCGGCTGGACCGCCAGAAGCTGATCCATGCCTGCAGGGGAATCGTGCTGGAAGACAGGACCCTGGCGGAAGATTATCACATTTTCGGGAAGGCCCAGCGCATCCTCAAAAACATGTCCGAACCTGAATTCATGGCCTACCAGCGCACCTATAGGCTGATGACAGAACAGATCAAGGAGCCTGACCTGCTGGTGTATTTCAGGGCGGAAGTTCCGGTCCTTTTGGAAAGGATCAGGGAGCGGGGCCGGGAAAGCGAACTGGCCATTTCCGCCGACTACCTCCAGCTTTTGAACAACCTGTATGAGGATTTCGTAGCCAACCATGTCAAGTGCCCCGTGTTGGTGATCAACGCGGACAAGTCAGTGGAAAAGATGGAATGGCAGCGCCGCACCGCAAACCTTATCGCGGAACAAGTGAAAAGCCTGAAGCTTCGCGTTTCGAGCCCCGGAATAAGTGAATGGGTGAAACTGCCCCAAACAGAAGCCACCCTCAGGGCAATAGACGTCGAGCGCCAACTGGAAGAATATCTGGCCGAGCATCCCAAGCTGATAACCATCGCCGGCAACGTCGGCCTGGGCAAAACCACCCTCGCGGCCATCATGGAACGCAGCCTGAAAATCAACACGCTTTATGAAAAGCCGGAGGAAAATCCGCTGCTGGAAAAGTTTCTTGGTGACAAGAAAGCCCATTGCTATGCTCTTCAGAAGCATTTTCTGGAAATGAGGGCGAGGCAGCGCCAGAAGGGCAAAAGCGGTTCCGGAAGCTACGTAAAGGACCGCTCCCTGCCAGAAGACCTGCTGGTCTTTTGCAACCAATTCCACGCCGACGGCTTGCTCACCGACGACGAACTTGACAACCTCGTAACCCAATTCCAAACAGTGAACAGGGAACTCCCCTCATCAGACCTGATAATCCTGCTACACGGAAGCCCTTCCCTGGCTTGGGAAAGAATCCAGCAACGCGGACGGGAAATGGAAGTGGAGGGGGGCTGGCAATTCTCTGAGATAAACAATCTCAATCACTGGTACAAGTCCTACGGGCAGAATGTGGTTAAGTTCGGTTTTCACGACGGCCCCATTCTGGACATCGACGTGGAAAAGCTGGATTTAACCAACCGCATCCACGTGGGCTACATATTCGAACGGGTGCTGGAAAGCCTGAAAGGGCGGGATTAGAGACGCCTTCCCCTTCATCACAGAGATTCCCTCAAGCGAACGACCCAACCCTGGTGTTTCATTGTCTGTTCGACCTTTGCCCCTTCCCACTCGCCTCCTTTTCGCCTCCCGCGGACTTCCCGTTTGAAAGGCGGGAACTCAGCGGGAAGTGAATGGGATGTGGATGAGAAGGGGCAAAGGAGGAATCAGAGGCGAAACTTCCACAGGGAATGGGGGAGGGCTCAGTCCCCGAAATAATCAGCTATTGTCTTCATCCAGTCAGGTATGGGGATGTGTTGGGGGCATTTGCTGAGGCATTCACCGCAGCCCACGCATTTGCTTGCGCGCGTTTCGGTTGGAGTCCAGTTCCGGTATTCCTTTTGGTGTCTCTCTTTCTCGCCGAACATCATGGATTCGTTGTAATATCCAAACACCGAGGGGATGGACACCCCGTGTGGGCAGGGCAGGCAATAGCGGCATTCGGAGCAGGGGATGGCGATCCGGTGAAGGTATTCCAAACGGGCTTTATTAAAGAGCCTCATCTCTTTCTCGTCTATCTGCCCGGTTTTGAAGGCATTGGCGAGGCTGATGTTCTCCTTGAGCTGGTCCATGTTGCTCATGCCGGACAGGAGCACCGAAAGGGATTCCAGATTCCAAACCCAATTAAGGGCGCGCTGGACGGGGCTCCAGTCGTTTTTGCTCTTTGCCCAGACAGCCTGCACGGAATCCGGCACATGGTCCACAAGTTTCCCTCCGCGCAGAGGCTCCATGGCTATGATGCCCAAGCCCTTGGCCGAGGCGAGCTTGTAGCCTTTCATCCCGGCCTGGTATTGGGTGTCCAGAAAGTTGAGCATGAACTGGCAGAAATCCCAGTCGTAGCGTTCCACTATTTGCTTGAAGACGGAATACTCATCATGGAAGGAAAAGCCGATGTGGCGAATCCTGCCGTCGGCGCGGGAGTTGTCAAGCCAGTCCAGCACACCGAGGCGCAGCATCTCTTTCCAGGAACGCGCGTTTAGGGCGTGGAGCAAGTAATAGTCTATATGATCCGTCTTCAGCCGTTCAAGTTGTTGATTCAGGTAAGAATCCATGTCAGCGCGGGTTTTCACCAGCCAACAGGGGAGTTTGGTGGCGATGAACAATTTGGAGCGGTCGGTTTGGGTCATAAATTCACCCAATAGGGGTTCGCTGGCGCCGCCGTGGTAACCCCAGGCAGTGTCAAAATAATTCACTCCGTTATCCAGCGCGAAATGCAGCATGGCGAGGGCCTTATCTTCATCTATCTTGCCGGCTTTGGTCTGGGGCAGGCGCATCAGGCCGAAACCGAGGGCCGAAAGCCTGTCTTTGGATTTGGGCATGGTTCTGTATTGCATAATCAATTCCTTTAATTGCCATACTGGGGGCAGGGAAAATCCTGTCAATGGAATTTCATGCTGCCACATAATTGCCGGCTGTTTTCTCACGAGCCTCCGAACTCAGATCCGGGCTTGCCGGGAAAAGAATGCCTTGACACAAAGATGAGTTATAGGATTTGGCTTATGGCAAAGAAAAAAAATACCTTAATGGAGGAAAAAATGTCCGAGAAACTCAAATACGGAACTATCAGCTCTAAAGAATCCATGGAGCTTGAAGAGAAGTACGGAGCGCATAACTACCATCCGCTGCCAGTGGTGCTGGCCAAGGGCGAGGGAGTCTTTCTCTGGGACCCGGAGGGAAACAAATACTACGATTTCCTGTCGGCATATTCAGCCGTGAACCAGGGACACTGCCATCCCAAGATCATCCAGGTCCTCATTGACCAGGCCAAGGAACTGACCCTTACCTCCCGGGCTTTTTTCAACAACAAGCTGGGTGACTACGAAAAGTTTATCACAGAGTATTTTGGCTACGATATGGTGCTGCCAATGAACACCGGTGCGGAAGGAGTGGAAACTGCCCTCAAGCTGGCCCGCAAATGGGCTTATGAGGTGAAGGGCGTGGAAAAAGACGGCGCGATCATCATCTTTGCCGCCAACAACTTCCACGGACGCACCATCGCAATAGTTTCCGCTTCCACCGATCCCGACTGCTACGAAGGATTCGGCCCCTTCCTGCCCGGCATCGTCACGATTCCCTACAACTCAGTGGATGCCCTCAAAGAGTATCTGGAAAAGCACGGCAAGAACGTAGCCGCCTTCATCGTTGAGCCAATACAGGGTGAAGCTGGCGTCTTCGTTCCGGACGAAGGCTACCTGAAATCCTGCTTTGACCTCTGCAAAGAGCACAACGTGCTGTTCATCGCCGACGAGATCCAGACAGGCATCGCCCGCACCGGCAAGCTGCTGGCTTGCGATTATGAGGATGTGCGCCCCGACATCCTGATCCTGGGCAAGGCCCTGGCTGGCGGTGTGCTGCCGGTTTCAGCCGTTTTGGCAGACCGCGAGATCATGCTCACCATCAAGCCCGGGCAGCACGGTTCCACCTTCGGCGGCTTCCCGCTCGCCTGCGTTGTGGCCAAAGCAGCGCTGGAAGTGGTGAAAGAAGAAAACCTGGCCGCGCGCGCCTTTGAACTTGGCGAAAGATTCCGCAACGCCCTGAAAGCCATCAAGAACCCCATGATCAAACTGGTGCGGGGCAAAGGCCTGCTGAACGCCATCGTTGTGGAACCCAAGAACGGCTACGAGGCCTGGGACGTTTGCATAAAACTTAAGGAAAGAGGCGTGCTATGCAAACCCACCCACCGCCACATCATCCGTCTGGCACCACCGCTTGTCATCACCGAAGAACAGCTTGACGAAGTGGCGAAGATCATTGAAGAAGTGTTTAACTCAATCTAAAACAATGCAACTGCCAAAGAGGGCGGACATCAGATCCGCCCTCAGGTTTTTATGAACGACAGACCTGATTTCCGCAGCGGCTTCGTGGCCATCATCGGCAAGCCAAACACGGGTAAATCAACCCTGATGAACCGCATCCTGGGAGAAAAGATATCCATCACCTCCCCCAAACCACAAACCACGCGCTACGCCATCAAGGGCATCCTCAACCGCGACGACTGCCAGATAATCTTCATCGACACCCCGGGCTATCTCAAACCTCGCTACGAGCTGCAGGAAAGGATGCAGAAAATCTGGAGCGACGCCTTCAAGGACGTGGACCTGGTGCTGTTCATGAGCGATGTGAAAAGGTTTCCAACCCAATACGACACCGAAGTCCTTGAGCATCTGAAGGATTTGCGCACCCCGCAGATCGCTGCATTCAATAAGCTTGACCTCGAGCCCAACGTGAACCGGGACTTTTTTTTGAACCAGCTTCCCGATTCATTCGATACGGCTCATTTCATCTCAGCCTACACCGGCGAAGGCATTCCGGAGCTGCTGGATTCGCTGATTCAACACATACCCTATCATGCGCCTTATTATATGGAGGACCAACTATCTGATCTGCCGCTGCGCTTTTTCGCGCAGGAAGTAATTCGGGAGGCCATCTTCCACCATTTTGCCCAGGAGATTCCCTACGCCACGGCTGTGCTGATCGAAAAATACACTGAGAAGCCGGACAGGGTGGTGATTGACGCTGTAATCTGGCTTGAGCGGCAAAGCCAGAAGCCCATCATCATTGGCAAAAAGGGTGAAAACCTGGCCAAGATACGCAAATACTCTGAAACACAGCTCTCGGCTTGGCTGGAAACAGAAGTGCAAGTGCATCTTTGGGTGAAAATCAAGCCGGGTTGGCGAAAAAAATCCACAGCTTTGAAGGAATTGGGTTTTGATTGAGGAAGCAGGGGGCTGAAATTATATTGACACAAATCAAGCCACGCCAATTCTAGTCTCCCAAGCGAACCAGTCCTTGTTTTTTGTTTTTCCAAACCTATGCAACGCGTGGAGAATATGCACTCAAACAGAGACGAGAAAGCCACTCTGGTAGTGGACATCGGAAATACGAACATCACCTGTGGTATCTACCAACGCGACCAAATGACTTGGTTCGCCAGATTCCACAGCACTTGTAGCCGCACCGCAGATGAATATTTTGCGTTGCTAAAGCCGCTGTTGCCGGACGTCAGTGAAGAATACATCGGCTCGATCGCCCTTGCCAGCGTGGTTCCGGAACTGACCCGCATCTGGCAGCACCTCTTTCAGAAATATCTGAAGGCCTCGGTTTGGGAACTAAACGCTCTCAGCGTTCCCGGGCTCAGCTACAAGGTGCCGGATCCCTCCTTTATTGGCGCCGACCTTATCGCCAATGCCTACGGGGCCTGGCAGAAATACCTATCTTCCTGCCTCATCCTGGACCTTGGCACAGCCACCAAGGTGCAGTTGGTCTCAGCGGAAGGCTGTTTTGAGGGCACCGCCATCGCGCCGGGGCTTAAAACCGGAGCGTCCCAACTCTTTGAAAAAGCGGCCCTGCTATCCCCGATCGAGATCACAGCGCCGGCAGTGCTGCTGGGAACAAACACCCGTGACGCCCTGCTTTCGGGGATAGTTCATGGCCACGCCTTCATGCTGGAAAACTATGTCAGGCAGGTTAAACTCCACTACTTCGATTACAAGGACATCCGCGTAATCCTTACCGGCGGAATTGCTGATTTGGTAAAGCCGCTGGTGCCCTCTGCAGACATCGTGGACAAAACACTTACCCTGGACGGCATCCATCTGGCCTGGAAGAACAGCCGCTGATTTACACCGCATGAGAAAATCCCTCGTCCTGATCTGCCTCTTTTTAATTGTATCCGGGCTTTTCGCCAACCCGGAGTTCTATCCGCGCCTTTGGATCGAGGGTTACAATCCACTGGTTTACAATACTGTGGATATCTACAAACTATACAGGGGCAACAATTACCTGAAACAAAACCCCTGGTTCATCAGCAGCTTCGCGCCCAGCCAGGATGAGATTATCGACTTTGAACAGGGCAAGGTGGTGATCACCACCAAAGCCGGCAACTATGAGCTGGTGCCAGGCTACACCCTGAGATTTGACCGTTATTTCGCCAACCTCAAGAGCAAAGCCTTCCGCAAATCGCTGTTCGAAAATTACCGTACCCAATCCACCCAAACCCAGATCACCAGCACCGGCCTCATCAAGGAATACGTTCTGGAACTCCCCAGCATCGCCGTGCCCAAAAGTGTGCAGAAGGTGTTCGGCTCCTCGGCTGGAAAACTTAACCTGGATGGCACAGAGAAAGTCACCATCGAGGTGGGAAGCACCAAACGCAAGAACGTTGCCATCTACGAGACCGAGAATACCGGGCAGCTGGACATCAAGATGGAACAGGAAACCAACCTGAGGCTCACAGGCACCATCGGCGACAAGATCGGCGTCAACCTCAAATACAACAGCAAGCAGGACGAACAGCTATTTGATCCCAACAACATCAGCATCAAATACACTGGCAACGAGGACGAGCTTATCCAGAGCATCGAAGGCGGAAACATCACCCTCGCCCTCTCCGGCTCCCGCTACATCAGCTATTCAACCGCTTCCAAAGGCCTTTTTGGCGTAACTTCCAAGCTCAAATACAAGGACCTTGATTTAACCCTCATCGCCAGCACCGAGGAAGGCCAGAAAAACACCCAGAACTACGTTGGGACCAGCCAGGCTGACTCCACTGTCTTCCGCAGCAGGGATTACGCCCCCCGCACCATGTATTATCTGGAAGACCCTTACGAGCTTTACGACCTTTACACCCAGGCAGAGGTATCCAACACTGTACCCCAGGGCTGGGTGAACAACGCCGTGAAGACCGATCCAACCGGCGCGTGGATCATTAAAAACCCCAATCTCCTGCCCGAAAATGGTAGCGTGAGGGTTTATCTGGATGACGCCAATACCACCAACAACGTGGCGGCAGCCGAGGGCGAACCCATCTATTTCAGCGAATCTGACTTTTACACGCCTTACTATGATGAACTGATCGAGGGCACAGACTACGTTACAGACTACAATTCAGGGATAATCCGCCTGAACAAGACCATCGATAGGCGCTATACCATTGCAGTGAAATATGTTCGCCGCGATGGGATTCCTGTGCCTTTGAACAGCGATGCCGAGGACGGCATCCTGCACGCCAAGGTCATCCGCCGCCGCAATCAGGAATACGATCCGGGCGACCCCAACAACGTTTGGCATTACCAGATGCGAAACGTTTATAACATGAACAAGACCAACATCAAGAACGACGGCTTCACCCTGAACGTCTATACCGTGAACGTGGACCTCACGCGCAACTATCTGGTGCCGGATTCGCTGGCCACGCCTAACATTGTTACCTATACAGATTATTTGCGCATGGACAGCACCGGCGACGGCCTCATCAATGGCGACGACAACACCGTCAACCTTACCACAGGCCTTGTGGTGATACCTTTTTTGGAACCTTTCCGACCCTTGGGAGACGGAATTGTCTATACCGAAGAGGGTGAAAGCGTCAGCTATCTGGACATCGGTCTTTATATGTCTGTGAAAGGAAAGATCGGCCGCGAATCGGTTGACCTGGCCCAAGGCGGCATCCTAAAGGGCAGTGTGATAGTCAAGGTTAATGGCTTTGAGCAAAAGGAGAATGTTGACTACATCGTGGATTACGATTTTGGCCGGATCACCTTCCTCACCACGGCAGGCAAGGACCCGGATGCCAAGATCGAGATCGATTATGAATACCGTAGCGCTTTTGAGGTGTCCAGCAAATCACTTGCCGGGGTGAGGGCCGACTGGAACATAACCGACTGGGCAAAGCTTGGCGGCACCTTCATCTACCGCTCGGAAAACGTTGCCGACCGCCGTCCCCGTGTGGGTAGCGAAAACATAGAAATGTACATGGCAGACCTCGATGGCACTTTAACCTTCAAGCCGGCTTTCATCACCAGATGGCTGAACGCCCTGCCGCTGATCAACACCACAGCGGAAAGCCGCATCACCTTCTCCGGCGAGATTGCCTATACCATTCCCAATATATACGGCGACCCCAACGAAAAGCGTAAGGAAGCCTATCTGGATGACATGGAATCCATTATGGATTTCTATCCAATGGGCGTCACCATCGGTTCCTGGAGCCAGGCCAGCAAGCCATACAACAGCTCCCTGGCCCGAGGACGCACCAACTGGTATAACCCCAAAAACATCCGCCGCGAACAAGTGGAAGACCCATCTACGCTCACAGACGCAGAAAAACGCGAAAATGTGACCGTGCTGGCTATGAAGGTCTTTCCAGCCAATCTGGGCGTGCCCAATTCCGACCTCTGGAGTTGGGGCGGCGTGATGAAATACCTGGGCAATCAGTTGGATTTCTCGCAGAAGAAATACATCGAACTGATGGTTAAGTTGGTGGGAAGCGACAGCGGCCCCCAGCCGAATCCCATTCTGCGAATTGACCTGGGCGACATCAATGAGGATTTCTACACCGAGTTCGGCGGCTTAAATGTGCTCAACACAGAGGACAAAAACAATGACGGTGTACTTACCCTGGAAGAGGACACCGGACTCGACGGCATCTTCCACGGTGAGCCGGGAGCTGACCCCAACGACCTGGCCAGCAACGAGATAGACCAATATGGCGATTATCCCCAGATCAACGGAACCGAAGGCAACCGGGTGCTGGATACTGAGGACCTGGACGGAAACGGCGTTCTGAACACCCTGGACCGCTATTTCAGCTATTCCTTCGCCCTTTCCGATTCCACCTTCCTCCAAAACGTGAACGAGGACGGCTGGCGGCTTTACCGCATACCATTGACAGATCCCAATATCTATGAAGTGGTGAACAACTCATCCGCCGGTGTTCCGCCCACCCTTAAAAAGGTTTCCTACGGCCGTCTGATAATGGAAACCAACCTCCCCGCCAAGGTGCTTATTTATGACTTCAACATAGTTGGAAACAAGTGGGAGGATTTCTACGTGCGCAACCTGGAAGGCCAGATCATCCCAGATGTGCAGGTCAACAACTACAACACCAGCTACCTCTCCGGCATCGTGAACAACCAGAAGAACAGCTCCCACTACGTTTCTCCGGAAGGCAGCTTCTATATAGATCTGCGCCGAGAATCCAGCGAATCCGCACTCACTCTGGCAGTGGAAAACCTTCAGCCAGGCCATCAGGTGCTGCTCCGCCAGAGGCTTTTCGATCCTTACAACCTGCTTTCCTACAATAAAGTTAAGTTCTGGGTCTATCCCGAGGCTCGTGAAGGTGCCACTTTCTATCCTGATTCACTGGATGTGGTTTTCCGCGTTGGTGCTGACAGCCTGCACTATTACCAGATCCGCCAGCGTGTGCCGGTGCTTCCTTACCTCACCAAGATGGAGCGCGATGCCTGGATCGAGCTGGTTTACGACCTCCAGGCCATGACCTCCCTCAAGGAGGAATTCCCTGAAGAAACCTCAGGCCAGAGAATTGAAGGAAACACAATTTACAGCTTCCGCGGCGCGCCCACGCTCACCAACGCCCGGGACATCTATTTTGGAGTTTATTCACCTCTGGATGTTCATGCGCCTCAACCTTACACAGGTATCCTCTATATCAACGACCTCAGGGTAGCCGAGCCCTATGAAGATATCGGCATTGCCAAACGCGTGTCACTGAATTCAGTATTCGCTGACCTCAGTTCACTGGACATAGATTATGAGGACAAGAGCGAGAATTTCAACACAGTCATACAGCGCGGACGCGCCAATACCTTTACCAGCGCAAAAACCCTGAACATCAACAACCGCTATTTCCTGAACAAGCTGTTTCCCGCCTCCTGGGGCCTGGACATTCCTATCAGCCTAACCCGCAATTACACTCTGGGAATACCCCGGTTCCAGGCCAACTCAGACCTCCTGCGTGAAAACATAGACGATCCCAACGATAAAAACCGCCAGCGCAACGAATCCCTGCTCTATTCAGCGGATTTCGGCTTCAGCCAGCGCACGGCGCCCAAGTCCAAAATACTCCAATATACCATCTACCGCACATCCCTCAGCGGACGCATCGAAAAAGCCTACCGCTTCACGCCCACAGCGGCTGACACAACCCTAACCTGGCGCGGGACCCTGAACTACAATCTCAGCCTGCCCAGCGACAAGGTCAGCTTCCGCCTCTTCCGTGATTACCGCTTGGGTTGGTTTCCCACCACTTTCAACAACAGCTTCACCATTAACAATACCGATCCCCTTAGCTGGAACTGGGAACGCCGTGACGGAGTTTACGGCTGGCATCCCCGCGCCCAGACAGTGCCCACCCGGGTTTTCACCACCGACAGCAACGTGAGTTGGGGCCTCACATCAGATATTGCCCTGAACCTGCGCCTAAATTCAGAACGAGACCTCATCCAGGAGGTGCTCTGGCAGAACTTCAATATCGGAAAACTCACCAAATACGTTCAGGACCTCGGCCTGAACTACAATCCCACCTACCTGCGGGATATTTTAAGCTTCACCGTGAGCGGCACCTCCCGCTTTAATGAACAGCAGCGCAAATACTATCAGAACACCCCCAGCGGACAGATAGCTTATTTCGAAAGCGACGGCAGTTCCAACCGCACCGTAAGGGCCAATTTCACCCTTATGAATTCCAACCTCCTGTCCAGATGGGCAGGAAAAGTAAAAACGGCCCACGATGCCAAAGTGGCCAGCCAACCTCCTTCCGGCGAATCCAAACCTGGCGAAGGGATCGGTGATAAGCCCAAAGACGAACCCAAGGAAGACCTCAGCGAAGAAGACAGGAAGCGGCTGGAGGAAGAGCAGCGCAAGAAAGACGAAGAACAGGCTTATCTGGACAAGCTAAAGGAAATGGAAAGTGAAGGCCTCAGCGATGAGGAAAAGATGAAGTTGCTGGAGGAAGAACAGCGCAAGAAAGACGATGAGCAAGCTTACCTGGACAAACTGAAAGAGCAGGAATACCTGGATAAAATTGGCGAGGGAGACAAACCCAAGGAAGGCGACAAACCCGGCGGCGGTGGAAAAAAGCCTCGCGAAAAGTTCTATTTACCTTACGCCGCGCTTAACTTCCTGTCCAAAATAAAAAACGTAGCCGCCACCTATCAGAATTCCTATGTGCAAAGCTATTCCCGCAAGCAGGAAACACCCCCGTTCCTCTTCCAGCTCGGCGTTCCCAACAGCGTTCCCCAGGATTCCCTTGATTCCGTGGCTGACAACAACACCCTTTCCTTGGCCAGCGGCGTCACTTTTTCCCGCGCCATAGACAGCGTGTTCCGCTATTCCCTGTCCTTCGACCAAACCCGCTCCAACGCATCCAACCAGGCCGTGGCCGTCACTTTCCCCGATTTTACCGTCTCCCTGCTGGATTTCCAGAACTGGATCGGACTGGGAAAGATACTCACCAACGCCCGCCTCAACAGCGGATTCCAATACACAACCCGCGCCAACGGCGATCTGGATTGGGACAAACCCAAACAGGAAACCGCCACCCTCGCCCTCAATCCTTTGGTGGGCTTCACCGGCACTTTCATAAAGAGCCTCAGCACCAACCTCAGCTATTCACTCTCCACCGGCGAAAACACCACCGACATGGATACCTACGAAATCATCAAAACCTCCCTCACGCATTCTCTAAACGGCAACCTGTCTTATTCTTTCCGCAGCGGTCGCGGCTTTACGGTGCCCTTCACCAAGAAGAAGATCCACATCAAAAACGAACTGACCTCCAGCCTGAACTTCCTCTGGGAAAAGAAATACGACGAGACCTTCGGTCGCGAATCCCTCTCCCAGATTGACCAGGACAACACCCGCATCGCCATAACCCCCAGCGCCACCTACCAGTTCGATGCCAACATCCGGGGCGGACTAACCGGCACCTGGGAAAAAACAGCCGACAACAAACGCGATACCGGGCTGCGCACTTTCCGAATCGGCGTCTGGGTGGAAGTCAATCTGTAGAGCCAGCGGACACGGGCCTTTGTTGTCCTGTCAGATGCACCCTTAGCGCCCAATTCTATCCCACTTTCACACCCCTCGTATAATACTCGCTTCAATTGCGGGTATCATGCGTGAGGCGTTTATGGGCCCAAAGAAAGGGCCTTAACGGCCTGAAGGTCACGCCTCGATCTTTAGCAGGGAGAAGGCTTAGAACTGGAAGTAGATGAAGGGCTGGATGTCGGCGGAGCGGAACTGGAAGAGAACCCAGATCACCACGGCCAGATAGAAGGCCTGGGCTGGCACCGGGCTCTTTTGCAGAAAGCCTTCAACGCCTGTTTTGAACTTCTTGGGCAGCCAGTGGAGCAGATAACCCACGGCGATGAGGGCTGCCACCACCTGGTACTCCTGAAGCCAGATGAACAACAAGCGCGGATTGAGGTTGGTAAAAATGCGCTCCATCATGGTGAGGGCGTCGTCAAAAGTGCGGCTGCGGAAGAAAATCCGGGTGAAGGTGATGAAGTTGAAAGTGAAGAGAATGCCTAAGATCTTGAGCAGAAGCGGGGTTTGGCGCGGCGGGGCGCTTTTGTCTTTGGAGCGGGGCCAGAAGATGTTGTGCACGAATCTGTCGATGCAGAGGCCAACTCCGTTGAGCGCGCCCCAAAGCACGAAATTCCAGGAAGCGCCGTGCCAGAGGCCGCCCAGCACCATGGTGATCATGAGGTTCACATAGGTTCGCACTTTCCCTTTGCGGCTGCCTCCAAGGGGGATATAGAGGTAATCGCGCAGCCAGGTGCTGAGAGATATATGCCAGCGGCGCCAAAAATCGCCCAGGGATGAGGCGCGGTAGGGTGAATTGAAGTTTGGCTGAAGCTCGAAACCCATCATTGTGGCCAGGCCGATGGCGATATCCGAATATCCGCTGAAATCGCAATAGACCTGCAGGGAATAGCCATAGAGGGCCAGAAGGTTCTCCAGTCCGGAATAAAGGGCAGGGTTGTCGAAAACGCGGTCAACGAAGTTAATGCTGATATAATCGGCAATGACACCTTTTTTCACCAGTCCGGTGAAGATGAGCAGCAGGGCCTTGGCAACCTGTTCCTTGTTCAGGGAGAGTTGTTTGTTAATCTGGGGAATGAACCAGGAAGCGCGGAGAATCGGCCCCGCCACCAACTGGGGGAAGAAGGACACGAAGAAGAGGAAATCGGCAAAGCTGTTTACAGGCTTCAGTTTCCGGTAGAAGATGTCCAGGGTGTAGCTCATCGTTTGGAAGGTGAAGAAGGATATCCCCACGGGCAGGAAAATATCCAGGGCGGGCAGATTGCCTCCGAAAAGGCCGTTTATCGTATCGATGAGGAAATTGGAATACTTGTAATAGCCCAGGGAACCGAGGTTCCAAATCACGCTGAGTGCGATAAGCAGCCTTCGCCGGCCCTGGCTTTTGGAGTTTTCCAAGCCAAAACCGATGAGGTAGTTGATGCCGGCGGTGATCACAAGCAGCAGCACAAAGACGCCGCTGGTCTTGTAATAGAAGTAGAGCGAGGCCAGCATCAAATACCAGGTGCGAACCTTGATTTTCTTCACCACAAAGGGGTAGAAGAGCATCACGACGGCAAAGAAAAAGAGGAAGAAGCTACTATTGAAGATCAACGGATTCTTGGGATCGTAAACCAGGCTTTGCAATATTCTTTCGAGGATCAAGGACGGTTCTCCGCGTAATGTTTGTAAGCCCGCATGAGGGCTTCAAAAAAAAGCTGCCCCTGCAGACGGTAGCCCGGGGCGCTGAAATGCACCATGTCTTTGCCGGCAATTCCACCGGAGCGCCATTTGCTCATGGAGCCCTGGCCGCCCATCACCGTCTGGAGATCCCAGCAAACATGGCCGTGGGCTTTGGCATAAGCGGCGATTTCTGCCCCAACCTTGGCCACATCGGCGTTTGGGACTCCGTTTTTATAGGAATCCGGGGGCAGGGTGAAGAGGATGAGGGCGTCGCCGCTGTATTTGTAGAGTTTAGTCATGAAATTGTCTATGGCTGTACGGAAACGGGTGGCACTGTAAGTTCCCTGGGCGTCGTTGGTGCCCATGGAAATGACTATGAGGTCGGGTTTGAGGTTCCGGCAGAGGTCAAAGATTTCCTGATTGTTGAGCTGGTTGCGGAAGGAGGCTCCGTTGATGCCCTTGTAATGGAACTTTAGAGTGGGGGAGAAGCCCTCTTCTGCTGATTCCGCCAGCCACCGGTTGAACTCCTTTTCCGTGGCTCCGGCGAACCAGCCTGGCTTGATGTGGGAGCCGCCAAACTGGAAGAGGGTGACCTGTTTCCTACGTCCTGAACGCAGTTCCATCAGCTTCTCGAGAAATGGCGCCAGAAGGGTATCCGTGGCAGGGATGAGGTTGGCGTCCCTTTTCAGGAAGTTCAAACCGTGGAAATAACCTTCAACGGCTCGCAGGGCAAAATGGCTGTGGATGTACTCGTCCAGGGGGTCAATTCCCTCCGGCAGTTCCTCACTTGGCCAGGCTTCCGGATATTCCGGCAAATCCTCTGTCAACACAACTGAGGCAGGGGTTGACTGGGAATCTGGGTCATCAGATTCGTCAGCCCAAACCAAGGTTGTAAAAAGTAGGCAGAGAAGAAGCAGCAACAGCAATTTGTGCCCAAGCTCAGTCATTTTTGCCGGTGGTGAGCACCTTGTGGAGCATCCGGGCCAGTTTGTCGGCACCGGCCCTGGTGAAGTGGGTGTAATCCTTGGCGGCAAGCCTGGGACTCGCGTTCACGTATCCTATCATGGAATTGTAGCCGCCCATGGCTTCATATAGGTTCCAGAAAGCGGAGCCAGTCTCAGCTGCGAGCTGGCTTTGGGTTTGCACCAGGATGGGAATGTCCGGCGAGGTCTGGTAAGAACCGTTCTGCTTGCTGCTGCGGTCCTGAACTCCGATCACTAGGATGGGAACGCCTGGCATGGCACTCTGGATGTGGCGGATGGATTCCGTCATTCCCTTTTTGTAGCGTGAATAATCCCGGACCTTGGGGCTGGAAACGTTTCCGCCGTATTGAAGGACCACCAGATCGTAATCTAGGTAACGCTGGAAAGCGCTCATGTATTCGGCGGGGATGGCGTTGAAATACATTCCGGAAAAACCGCGCACGGCAAAATTGTCCACATAGACGCCACTGAGGTCATCGAAGGAAACGCCGAAAACGTGAATGGGATCTGTGGGGCTGAAAGTTAGCCTGATCCTGGTAACGGGAGTGGCTGGACTTAAATCCAGCATCTGAACACCTTCGCCTGGGGTGAGGGCGTAGGTTGTCTGCTCGCCTCCGTTTAGGGAAACCCGAACGGTGGAATTGGCCGAGGCCCGGGAATAGAAAAGGCGGATACGGCGGAATTCTGAAGCTCCGCCAGTGGTTTTGACACCGGAATATTCCACCCAGGCCGGGCCGCTAACGTTGAAGCGGCGGGTTTCTTTGCGCGAACTGGCTTCCTGGCCGGTAGAGATCACATTGCCAAGGGAATCAAGCACTTCCGGGATGGCTTCGGTCTCGATAACGGATTCTTCGTAGCCCCAGGTGCGGGGAATGAAAGTGTAGCCCACCATGCCGAGGGGATATTTGTCAGACCCGCGTTTCATGAAGGAAACGGTTTCCCAGTTGCGGGAAAATTCGTGCCTGATGGTCTGGCGAAAGCCGTGAACGATGGATGTGATGGGCACTAGGCCGACCCCGTGGCCTCCATATTGGGCCTGGAGCAGTTCACGCAGCTTTCCGGTGAGGAGGTCTCCCTCGATGATGGAATCGCCAAAAAAGGCGATGCGCAGGTTTCCGGATCGGTTTTGGCCCTGCTGCTGGAGCTTTTGGAGGAAGGGCTCAAGCTGCTGCAACTCGCTGGCGATGTGGATCTGTTTCGCTTTCTCAGAGAGGGAATCAGCGGCAGAATCTACCTCGGGTGGGGCCATCAGGGTTTTAATGGGATCGAGCTTCTTGATGGAAAACACCTTGCTTTCGCGGGCGGGAACCAGCGGGGCCAGAACTGCCACGAGCACAATGGCCCCGGCTGTTATCAGAAAAGGACGCCAGAAAGATTTGTTCATTCATCCACCAACAGAACTTTTCCTGTTTGGTTGCCGGCCTTGATCAGATAGACGCCGGAAGGACAGCGCTTGCCGGTTTCATTGTTGGCATCCCAGCAGAAAGCTCCATCAGACACGCTTCTCAGATTGCGGACCAGTTGCCCGCGGGAGTTGTAAATTCTGGCTTCGGTTGCGTTTTGGGACTTGATTTGAAAGCTGCTGCTGCCTGGATTGGGATGGCAGTTAAGACTTGGCGAGGGCACCAGGGCCGGATCGTTTACGTCTGTAGCAGTGTAGTCGTAAATTGCAACAAAGCAATCTTGGTTGGTTTCCGAACCGCTGTCCAGAACATGATTGCCAAAGCGCATCACGCCACTGAACCAGCCAGCGACCACGAATTTATCGTCGCCCAGCCATTTGACATCGGATCCCACATCTGAATACATGCTGCCGGCGCTCACAGGAGGATGAAATTCATCCTTCAGTGCTATGTCCCAGGCGCCATTGGAAACCAATGTCCAATTTCCGAAAGAAATCTCTTCCTCAAAGGAGAGGAGGGATATTTCTTTGTTCACGCCAACGATATCCACCGCGCGGCCCTTGTCGGAACCTGAGCCGCCGTAATGCTCAACATCCAGCCAGTTACCGGCTGCGTCGAAATGGGCGATATAAATGTCATCGGAACCGTTCACGCTGTTGAGGGTGATCCCGCCGATGCTGCCAGTGCCGGTCACTCTGCCGATAACGGCATTGATGGTGGGGGTGAGGTGCTCATCAGCGGCGATGTTTATCGCGCCAACCCCGTAGGAGGGTAGAACCCAGGCGGTAGAGCCATCGCTGTTGTAGCAGGCCACGAACATGCCGTTGGCGTCTGTGACAATATCCCCGAAAACACTGCCCGGGCTGGCGCTGCCTGTGATGTAGGCAACGGACCAGGTGTTGGTGGAAAAGGTATCCACTTTGTAGCCATATTCAACTCCCGGGCCGCCGGCATGACGAGCCCAAAGGGGATTTCCGTCTGTATCGCAGCGCAGTAAAAAGATGTCGCTGCCGCCATAACTGCTGATGCTTATGTCGTCTGAAAACACAATGGTATCCGCGAACCAGCCAGTGAGATAGATGCTTCCGTCCCTTGAGGTTTCGATGCCGTAGCCGATGTCATTGAGTGAGCCGCCGAAGGTCTTAAACCAGAGCAAATCACCCGCTGGATTGAGTTTGCCGTAGAAAACATCCCACATTCCGGAGTGGGGATAGGTTTGGCCGTTGAAAACCACCGGACCCGTGCAAAAGCCCGTGAAATAGCAGTTGCCGTCCATATCTGCAGCGACTGAGAGGGCCACATCCCCGTCGTTGGAGCCGAAAGTCCTCACCCAATGCGGTTCGCCGTCAACGCCAATCTTTGCCACAAAGCAGTCCGAAAGGCCATTGGAAAGGTAATTCACGCCGCCGATGCTTAGAGAATCTGTGAATTCCCCGCACACCCAAAAATACTGGGGGTTGAAGCTGTTAGGCTGAACAGCAAGGTCCCAGGCGGATTCTTTGGCTGGCGAGCCGAATCCGGTGGCCATTTGCCAGGCGCCGGCACTCAGATATGCTGTAAGCAGCAGTAAGATTATCAGACTGGTATATGTTTTCATTGTTATTGCTCCTGATGCCACTTTTAAGGCATGGTTATTTTGACAAGGAAAAAGTTGGAAATCAGTTGACAAAAGAGGCGGGAGGGAAATTGTGGCTTGGCCAGGCGCAGTGCAACGGCAGCTTGTGAACCATGTCAGATCAGGAATGAAGCAGCATTAAGCAACGCGAGTCGTGTGCCGCTGTCAGCCTGGCTTTTTTACAAGGCTGGTTATGGCTTGATTATTGCATTATTGTTTGGTTAATCAAGGAGTTTATAGATGAAAAAACACTCACTCATCCTCTTTCTGGTTTTGCAGAGCGCGCTGGCCATTGCCTTTCCAGCCCGGATCAATAGCTGGAATGTTGACAGGGACCTAAAGACCCTCAACGCGTATAATATCAACGTGGACAATGTGAACCGTGCCACCGGGACCATCGTTGTCTATTTAAGGGACGACAGCGAAATGGCACTGTTGTTGGATGAGGGTTTCTCGGCTGAGAAACTTCCAGACCTGGCGCGGGAAAACGCCGCCCGCCTGCATCAGAACAGCTCCAAAGACGCCCCAAAAGATGATTATTACAGCATTACCCAATACAATCAGTTCATGCTGGATACCGCCGCGCAGTATCCCAACATCTGCTCCCTGAGCCAGATAGGAACCTCTGTGCAGGGCAGGCCGCTTTACTTTATGAAGATTACGGACAATCCCTCCCTCGAGGAAGCTGAGCCAGAGTTCAAATTCATCTCTTCCATCCACGGCGATGAAGTTGTGGGCTACGATATGTGCATCCGCCTGATCCAACTGCTCACCTCCGAATACGGCAATAATACCAGAATCACAAATCTAGTGAACAACACCGAGATCTGGATTTGCCCGATGCTGAATCCAGACGGATTCGTGCTGGGGCAACGCTTCAATGCCACAGGGATCGACCTTAACCGGAATTTTCCCATGCCTTTCGGCGGGAACCAGCATCCCGACGGCAACCCCTGGGCGCTTGAAACCATAGCCGTGATGGACTTTGGCAACCTTCACAACTTCGTGCTTTCAGCAAATTTTCACGGCGGAGCGCTGGTGGCGAACTACCCTTGGGATTACACCTTCGCCCTTGCTCCCGACAACGCTCTGCTGATCGAAGCCGCGCTTACCTACGCCCGCCACAACCTACCCATGTACAACAGCACGGAATTTAACCAGGGCATCACTAACGGAGCTGAATGGTATGTAATCACCGGCTCCATGCAGGATTGGAACTATGGCTTCACCGACTGCATGGACATCACCCTGGAGATTAGCAACAACAAATGGCCCCCAGCTTCGCAACTGCCAACTTTCTGGGCGCAAAATCAGGAATCGATGCTGAGCTTTATGGAGTTCGCCCAACGCGGCATTCACGGCCTTGTTACTTCGCAGTCTGGAAGCCCGCTGAGCGCCACAATCACGGTTCAGGGCAACGCCAAGGTGATGCACACCGATCCCGCTGTGGGAGACTTTCACCGCTTGTTATTGCCTGGGACTTATACTGTTACGGCCTCCGCTCCGGGCTACCTGCCTCAAACTGTGGATATCACTGTGCCTGTCTCAGGTTCTGTTGAATACAACTTTGTGCTTGACGAAGCCCAGGCAGTTGACCTCATAGGTCAGCTTAGGGACATAGACGGCTTTGGAATACCCGGAGTGAGTGTGAGCATTGATACTGTGCCAGCCAGCAACGCAACCGCCGATGCCCTGGGCTGCTTCGTTTTCAGCGGCATCCCCGAGGGGCAGTATCATATAACTTTTAGGTCTGGAAACCAGTTGGTGCACGAACAGGACATCCTGCTCACGATGTTTAACAACCGTCTTGTTTTTGTGCAAATCGAACCGCAGCAAAGCTTTTACGACTCCTGCGAAAGCATCACCAACTGGACCGCCAACGGCCCTTGGGCAGCGGTGACCCACATGGGTGAGAGCGTGATAACAGATTCACCCTCTGGTAATTACGCCAATAATACTCTAAGAATACTTCGCATCACTAATCCTATCTCCTTGCAAAATATAATTGAACCAACGCTTAGCTTCAAGGCTGTTTACGATCTTGAAAACGGCTACGATTTCGTGCTGGTGCAGGCTTCGACCACTACCTCCAACTGGACGGAGCTGGGCCGGATTACCGGCACCCAGGCTGACTGGCAGGATTTCAGCTATTCCCTGCAGCAATTCGCAGGTCAGAATGTTTACATCCGATTTGCTTTGGATTCTGACTGGAGCGTGAACGGCGATGGCATCTACCTCGATGACATAACCGTGGCTGGCATTGGGGCAGACCAAATTGTTTTTGGCGACGTGGACAGCGACAGGCTGATCAGTGTGAAGGACGCCCAGGCCGTGATCGATTACACTGTTGGTTTTGATCCCCTGCCCGATATCGACCCCCTACCTTGGTCAGCGGAACGGGTAACCGCCGCGGATGTTGACCTGAGCCTGGTTTTGGATTCCGAGGACGCCTGGTTGATAGGTCAGTATTTGTTTGACCCAGAGTTCCGCTTTCAAGCCCAGAGTGGGGAGGAGGCTGTCCTGCCGTCCGTTTCGCTGAATGCAGAGCATATCGACAACCCAAGTTTCATATATTATTTGGTGAGTGGAACTCCGGCAGGAGAGTTTTATTGTATAGACTGGCAACTGCTTCCCCAGGATGGCGTTACGTATTCGGAGATCACCCCAAGCGGGGACATTTTCGACGGTATTTCAGCGTTCAACCCCCATCAGTTGAAATACGCCCATGCGCAGCTTGGAGGCAGCGGAAACCTGAGTTTCGCTTTTGCTTACAACACTTCCCTGTCTGGAATAAACCTTGCTTACAGCGTCAACGGCCAGTCCGATATGCTGAATTTGCCATCCAGCGTGGCGAATGATGATTTGGTAGAGTCTCCGGCTGTTTTTGCCCTTCAGCAGAATTATCCCAATCCCTTCAATCCGAGCACCCGGATCGAATTTTCCCTGCCTAAAGACCAAGAGGCCTGGCTGGGTATCTACAACACCCGCGGGCAGTTAATGAAAACATTGCTTAATGGACAGACGGCCAAGGGCAGCCATCAAACAGTCTGGAATGGACTGGACGACAATGGCCTGCCTGTGGCTAGCGGCATTTACCTCTGCAAACTTGTAAGTGGCGGCAAAAGCCAGGTCCGTAAAATGATCCTGATGAAATGATGGTACGCAAGATCCTTATTATATCCCTTGCCTTGCTTCTTTGCCTGGTCCTGAGCGCCTGCAAGCACAAGGAGAAAGAATCCGTGCCCGAAGCCATGCCCGGCACAGAATTCCGCCATGACGCAACCCTGACGGTTTCAGCCCCGAACGGCAGCGTCAAGGCCAGGTTTGAAGTGGAGATAGCCGCCACTCCGGAAGCCACCATGCAGGGGCTGATGTACCGTGAGGAGATGGCCCCGGACCGCGGCATGCTCTTTGATCCGGAAGGACTTTCAGACACCTATTTCTGGATGAAGAACACCTACATGCCGCTGGATATCATTTTTATTGACGCGGATCAGCGTGTTCTGAACATCGCGCGTGACACAGTGCCTTTCAGCACCGAACAGATAAAGCCGGACGGCATTTACAGATATGTTTTGGAGATCAATGCCGGCCTCGCCCAAAAACACGACATAGCCGTCGGAGACAAGATAGAATGGACAACAGATTAGTAAGAACAATGGTATTGCTGCTCAGCCTTCTGGCTTTAAGCCTGTTTTTTTCCTGTGACAGGGAACGGGATTTCGAATCCGAACAAGGCACCGTGCTGGAACGGAAAACGTCCCGTGATAGGGACAGGCAGGATGATGAGATCGGAATCGGAGACCTGAGTCCCCGAGACAGCCTGAAAAACGCTCAGAAAGCGGAAAAGCCGAACTCAGGTTCATCGCCTCTGGCGAAGTTTGAATACAACTGGTCAGATGCTTCCGGAATTCCAGACATCGTTATCGTTGTGGATGATTTTGGCAATAGCACCGCCCTGCTTGACGACTATGCCCAGCTTCCTTCCGAGGTGGTTTTTGCCGTGTTGCCCGATCTTCCAGTTACACAAAAATCTGGCCAGGTGGCTTCCCAAAACGGCCATGAAGTTATCATCCATGTGCCGATGCAGGCTGAAGGCGGCGGGAATCCCGGAAAGCGCTACATCAAAACCACTTCCACCCAGGCAGAGATAGCGGAGTTGCTCACCGCCTTCAAAAGCCAGCTGCCCATGGCCATCGGAGCCAACAATCATATGGGCAGCGCGGTGACCGCCAACCGCGATGTGATGGAAATCGTTCTCAATGAGCTGCATGCCCACAATCTCTTTTTCCTGGACAGCTATACCTCCGGCTCCAGCAAAGGCCCTTTCCTGGCTCGCACCTTGGGCTATCCCGCCCTCAAGCGTGACATGTTTTTGGATGTGCCCGACAGTTCCGATGCCACCCTGGCTGCCAAGATCAATTCCCTCGGCAACTTCAAGGGTCGCCGTGAGCCCATCGTGATAATAACTCACTGCCACAATAGGGATAAACTGGCTGCCCTGCAAAAATTCATCGCCCAAATCAAGGGCATGGGACTAAAACTCACCACCCTCACCCGGGCCAGAAACATCGCCGCCTGAGCCTCATCAGAACAGGAAATATACAAAAGCTATCGTAGAAACACTATTCAAATCAACCCTGCCAGGGATATTTACCCGCGAAAAACGAAAACGATTCGGTATTAATCAGTTAATTTTGGGGTGCCTTGTTGCCCAACCCCTTCCTCGTCAGCCTCAACCACGGCATTAATTTCGGTCTGCTCCGGATGTGCCTCCTGCCCGCCCCTGCCTTTGTGCATAAAACCGCGCTTGATCTCTATGGGGATCATGTCGATATTTCTTTTTTCCACCAGCACGGTGAGCGTGTCATTGGGTCTTATCTCAACCGAGCCGGAGGGGGCTATAACCTTGTCCTGGCGGTTGATAAAGGTGATCAGGGTGCCCGGCGGCAGATTCAGATCCTTCACCAGGCAGGAACCCTCATAGAATTCAGCGTCGATAAAGACCTCGATGATCTCATAGTTGGTGTCCTGCACGGTCACAAGTTCCAACATCTTGGGCACCTTGTTGCGGTCTTTGGTGGTGAGCCCCAATTTGCGCGCCAGAGGCAACAGCGTCGTCCCCTGGAGCAGCATGGAGAGCGCCACATTGAAGAACACGATGTTAAAGATCACGTGTCCGCTGTCCAGCCCCGCCGCAGCCGGATAAGTGGCCAGCACGATCGGGACCGCGCCCCTCAAGCCCACCGCTGAAACAAAGAACTTTTCCTTGGGCTTCAAATTGGTGAACAGGGTGAGTAGCCAAACCATCAACGGCCTCGACACCAGGGTGAGGATAAGAAACACGATCACACCTGAATGCCAGATTTTCGAAAAGTCGCGCGGAAAGGCCAGCAGCCCCAGCAGGATAAACAGCCCCACGTTTGTGATGAAGGAAAGGATGTTGTTGAAGGCGAGCAAGCCCTTTTTGTAAGGGATCTGCCGGTTACCCATCACAAATCCGGCAAAGAAGGCTGAAAGCATCCCGCTGGCCTTGAACACTTCTGCCAGGCTGTAACTTAGCAACACGATGGAGAGCAGATAGATATAGAAATACTCCGCCTCGATGTGGCGGATTTTTTTGAAGACATACACCGCCGCAAAGCCGATCAGCACCCCGATTCCCGCTCCTCCTACCAACATCCACACAAAACTCAACACCGCCTTCAGCGTACTGGCCTCGTACCCTGCAACCAGACTGACCATAAACGTGGTCAAAACCACCGCCATGGGGTCGTTGGATACCGATTCCAGCTCTGTGAGGGTGCGAACTTTGTTATCGACAGAGTGGCCCTTGAAGATGGCATACACCGCCGCGGCGTCTGTGGAAGAGATAATTGAGCCCACCAGCAGAGCCCTCAGAAAAGGCCAACCCGTTATCAGGTGAAAGAGCAATCCTGTCACCAGGGCGGTCAATATCACCCCTACCGTGGACATCAACAGCACGGGCTTGAACACTTGGCGGAAGTGCTGCTTCTTGGTGCTGAAACCACCAATGAACAGGATGAATATCAACGCCACGTTGGCAACCTCTTTCACGAAGCGCGCGTTGTCAAGATAGATGAGCCCGGTTACGTCGCTGCCAAAGACAATGCCGATGAACAACGATAGGATGATGACCGGCACATTCACTTTGTGAAACACGCTGGCCATCAATACCAGAGTCAGCAACACCACGGCAGCTATGAGCATATATTACACCATATCATTATTTTGGCAGCAGCAAATTTTCCGATCGTCCGACCCAAATCACGCTGCTGCGAGCTTTCGTGCAATTCTGAGAGAAGCTCCGTTTCGGTCAAGACAAAATATTTTTCCCCGCCTCGAAATCATTTTTTGGAGCTGTTAGGAGCGCGTCAGGCCCAATACACGTATTTCAGTTAATCTGAGTTTGCATCAATGGGCTGAAACCAACGTCTAAAAGAGTAAGACGGTTTTTCTTTGACATGATTTCCACTCCAATCCGGTTCCTCCTTAACGCGCATGCATCCGCCGCTTGTCTGCCTCCCGGAAGATGCCCGCATCCGATGCGGGGATTGGGCGGGTGGCTCCCAATTTCCAAATCAGGGAGGGATAACAAGGAGCAGGGAAAACAGGCCTTCACCACTTTCTTTGATTAGATCGAATCCAGAGTGTGGTTTGTGAGGAAAATCAATCCATACACAGAGATGTGAACGGGAAAACCCAAATGATGATACCCTGTTCAAAAAACAGGGGTATGTGAGCGGGATTTTTCGCTTGACAGAAAAAGCGGCCTCAAAAAATCTGCCTAGACTTGATAAGTTAATGAACAGCGCCGGGGGCGTAGTTCAGTTTGGTTAGAACGTCTGCCTGTCACGCAGAAGGCCGCGAGTTCGAGTCTCGTCGCTCCCGCCATAATACTCGGATGCCGGAAACGGCATCTTTTTTTTTGAGGGAGAGCGGATCCCTCCTGACCGGGAGACCTGAACGAATGAGAGAGACAAACGAACGCGAGTGCATGCATTTCCAAAAAATGGAAGGCCAGGCTGTGTGCTGTTTGCTTTGCCCGCATTGCTGCCATCTGGAGGTGGGGGAGAGTGGGCTTTGCCGCGGGCGCAAGAACATCGGCGGCAAGCTGATAGCGGTCAATTATGCCCGCAGCATCGGAATAGCGCTCGATCCCATCGAAAAGAAGCCTCTCTATCATTTCCGCCCCGGTTCGAAAATCGTATCCTTGGGTTCAAATTCCTGCAACCTAAGCTGCTTTTTCTGCCAGAACTCCGAAAGCAGCCAGCAAGGATGCCCAACCATTATTATTAGCCCGATGGATCTGAAGGAACTGGTGCTGAGGAAATGCGGGGACGGGCCACTGCAGGTTGCGTTCACCTATACAGAACCGCTTACCTGGTATGAATATGTTTACGATTTCGCGCGCCAGGCGCCAGAGGTTGACATCGTGCTGGTGACCAACGGTTTCATCAATCCGAAACCCCTGGATGAACTGTTGCCCCATATCAAAGCGATGAATATAGACCTCAAATCGATTCGCCCGGATTTTTACGAAAAACACTGTGAAGCACGCCTGGAGCCTGTTCTGAAGAGCATTGAGAGGGTGATGGGGGAGGGCGTGCATCTGGAACTGACCAATCTGCTGATTCCCGGGTTGAACGATTCAGAAGCCGAGATCAAAGAACTGGTGGATTATGTGGCAGGCCTGGACAGGAGGATACCGCTGCATTTTTCAGCTTATCATCCCGCTTTCATGTCTCAAATCCCGTCAACCCCGGAAAGCACGGTTCTTCAGGCTTGCCGGATCGCCTCAGGCAAGCTGGATTATGTTTATGCCGGCAACATCCTTTCCGCGGAGTTCCACGCCACCCTTTGCCCGAAATGCTCTTCGGAAGTTATTTCCGCGCGCAGACAGCCGCTTGCCCTGAAAGCCGGCGGATGCTGTTCCCACTGCTCCCAGCAGATCTATGGAGTGTTTTGATGTTCCGTCGCCTGCGGGAACATATGAGCCTCGCAGATTTTCTGCTGATCCTGGCCGTTCTGGCAGCCATCATCGCCAGTGCCTTCATTTTCATAAAGAAAGAGGATCAGCGACGGGTTTTCATATATAAGGATAACCTGGCAGTTGGCTCCTATCCTCTGAACCAGGACCGCGTTGTCCGCATAGACGAGCACAACACGGTGGAGATCAAAAACAGCAAAGTGCGGATGCTGTCAGCAGATTGCCCTGACCATCGCTGCGTGAAACAGGGAGCTGGAGATGTGCTTCCGATTGTTTGCCTGCCAAACCGGGTGGTGGTGGAAATCCGCTCCCGGAGCGCTGAGCGCAGCCTGATAGTCCAGTGAGGCATACTTAATGCTCAATTTCGCCATTTACGTTTCCGACCACGGCTTTGGACATGCAACCCGGATGGCCGCTCTGGCGGAGGAATTTATCCGCTTCGGCATCTTCACGCACATCCGCAGCGCCAGGCCGGAATTCCTCTGGCGCACTCTTGACCCAAATTACAGCGAAATCCACCCCCAGGCCTGTGATGTTGGTGTTAAGCACGGAAAAAACCTCGGCATCGATCTGGAGGCAACCCGGACCGCTCTGTTGGACTTGATGGGGAGAAGGCTGGAAATTGTGGAAGAAGAGGTGGATTTTCTGCGCAGGAAAAAGATCGACCTGATAATTGCCGACATTCCCTGGCTGTCTGTGGAAGCTGGCACCTACGCAGATGTCCCGGTTTTCGCCATTTCCAATTTCGACTGGCTGTTTATTTACGAGCGCCTGTTCCATGGTCTCAAGGATATGAGGCCGGTGCTGAACACCATCTTTGGTCTCTATCAGAGGGTGGACCGCGCTTTTCGGCTGCCGCTGAGCTCGCCTCAGAGCATGGGCAGTTTCCGCAAAATAGAAAAAACCGGGCTGTTAGCTCGCAAAAGCAAGCCAAACCCTGATTTGAAAAAGGATATTGGCATTGATTCAGAGAAGCCCCTTTTGGTATGTTCCTTTGGAGGGGCGGGGGAGATGGAGATCGAACTGAAGAAGCTTTGCGCCGCTTTCGATGGAACCGTTGCCAGCACCCTGGACCAGACTGGGGGACCTAACCATTTCCGGGTCAGCCAGGATGATGATTTTTCCGCCCTGATTTCCGTGGCGGACATACTGCTGACCAAACCCGGTTATGGCAGCTTCGCGGAAGCCATTCAAGACGGAAAACACCTCATCTTCAGCCCCCGCACCAACTACCCCGAGGAGGATGTCCTGATCCGAGGCATCGCCAGCTATCCAGCCAAAACTGAATTGCCGCATTTGCTGCTTTCCAAAGCTGAGTGGAAAAGCGTTTTTGGAACAATTCGAGACCAGAAGCCGGCAAAAAAGGTTCCCAATGCCAATGCTGCCATCGCATCGCTGATCATCCAACGCTTCATAGAACAAAAGCATGGCGGCAAGAAGCTGATTTCGGTCTTTGATGTGGGGTCCAACAATCTAAACTACGCGCTCTGCGAATCCGGGCAAGCGGTGCCCATCCATACAGCGCAGATAAAAACCGGTCTGGGGCAAAAGTATCATGAGATGCAGGACGGACGTGTGATAATTCCTGCCAGGCAAATTGCTGAGTTCAAGCGCTCGGTTTCTGCTTTTATGCGTTTTGATCGTGATATTGCCTCCAGAAAACAGGTGCTCGCAACAGGAATCCACCGCCGGGGTGATTTCAGAGATGACCTTGCTGCCTGGTTTCAAAAGCGTTGGAACGCACCCTACAAAGTGCTCAACGGCTGGGAAGAAGCTGAACTGGCAGCCCTGGCAGCCCTGGATTTAATTCCACAGGACAGGCAGGCTGTCATTATCGATATTGGTGGTTTTTCAACCGAGATAGTTTCCAAGGGTGACAATAATAAACCACCGATGACAAGCTTGCCGTTAGGATTGCTTACTCTGAACCAAGCCCAGCAAGAAGGAGTTGACGTTAAGAAGCTGATCCGCAGCCACTTGAAAGAGGTTCCGGACACCAAACCGGACCTCGTGATTTGCGTGGGGCTGTCTGCCGTTTTCCTGGCCAAAATAATCAAACAGATACCCAAATACCAACCTGAGAAAATCCACGGCTTGACCATTTCCAGACAGGAACTGGAGGAGTTCATAAATCTTGCCGCTGGGGACGAAACAGACGAAATACAACGCTGGTCTGTGGAAAAGCAATCCCTTCCTTTTCTAAGACTCAGCGCCCTCTTTTACACGCTTCTGCTGGACAAATTCTGCGCTTCGGAATTTATTGTTTGCCATCATGGAATATCTAGCGGATACAATCTTTGGAAGAAACACAAGCGCCAAAGGAATGAAGTTTTACATTGAAACCTATGGCTGCCAGATGAACGTATCGGACAGCGAATTGGTCAGTTCCATACTGATTGGCGCCGGATGGGAGATTGCCTCCAGTATTGACACTGCCAACCTCATCCTCTTCAATACCTGCTCTGTGCGCAAACACGCCGAAGACAGGGTGTTGGGGCGTATTTCCAATGAATTGCACCGCAAATCACAAAACCCAGAACTGAAAATCGCCGTGATCGGTTGCATGGCTCAAAGAATGGGGCAGAGGCTGCTGGAAAACGATATCGGAGTGGACTTTGTGGTTGGGGTGGACCAATATCAAGAGCTTCCTGCTTTGTTGAGTCAAGACAGCGGAGTGGAAACGGAATTCAACTATCAGCAGATCTATCCCGGTCTGCGTCCCTTGCATGGTGACAAGACCTGCGCTTTCGTTACCGTCATGCGAGGCTGCGACAATTTCTGTTCCTACTGCATCGTGCCACACGTACGGGGACGTGAACGAAGCGTGGATTTCCAGCAAATCGTTTCAGAAGTTCGTGAATGCGGTAACAAGGGATTGAAAGACGTTACTTTACTTGGACAGAATGTCAATTCCTACAGTTGGGGTGATTTCGACTTTCCACGTTTGCTGAAGGATCTGAACAATATTGATTCCATATATAGGCTCCGTTTCATCACTTCCCATCCCAAAGACCTTTCAGATTCTCTAATTGAGACTATGGCCTGCAGCGATAAAGTTTGCGAGCATCTCCATCTTCCTCTGCAGAGCGGCAACAACTCTGTTCTGAAAGCCATGAACCGCAAGTACACGATCGAAGAATACTTGAAGCTGGTGGACAAACTGAGAACTTCCATACCCGGAATTGCCCTTACCACAGACCTTATAACCGGCTTTCCCGGTGAAAGCGAAGCTGATTTCGCTGATACTCTGGATGTTATGAGTGAAGTACGTTTTGACTATGCCTTTTGTTTCAAATACAGCGAACGCGAAGGCACATCCGCCTGCAGTTTGCCAGGCCAAATACCGGAAACGGAACGACTGAAACGCCTGCAAAAGATGATCGAGCTACAACGCAAAATCACCCTGGCTAAGTTTTCCGCCCAAGTTGGCAAAACTGTGGAGGTCTATGTGGAAAGCATCAGCAAAAAATCTGATAAAATGGTTTCCGGCAAAACCCGCGATAACAAGATCGCCGTTCTGGGCGGGAGTGTCAATGACATCGGCAAACTTAAAACGGCCAAAGTGATCAAAGCCACGCCAGGGACTCTGATATGCTTATGACCCACGGCCTATATGAACATGCTGATAAGACATGTTATGTAAACTTGCATGCAGAGAGGTTAATTCGTTGAGATTCAGAACACTCTCCCCCACGATATTGATAAGGAATGTAATATGAAAAGCATGACAGGCTATGGAGTTGCCAAGGTTCATTCCAATGACATCGATCTGGAAATCGAACTGAAATCCGTCAACGGAAGATATCTGGACCTGAGGCTCTACCTACCGCGTGAAATTAGTTTTTTCGAACACATCCTTCGCAAACAAATAGCAGCTACTCTTAAACGGGGAACCGTCGAAGCCAGGATCAATTTCACCGACCATCGCGAACCTCGTCTCCTGCTCAACAAAGAAAAGTTGAAAATATTTCATGCAATCGTTGAAGAGGCGGCCTCCGTCTTGGGCATGACTGGACAGGTATCCCTTGAATTTCTGTTGAATGAACCAGGGATCATTGAAAACGCCAATAACCTTGATGAGGACAGGGTACTTAATGAAATGCTTCACAATACCTTGGACAAAGCGTTGGCGAACCTCGTAAAGTCCCTTTCGGCCGAAGCAGATAACATCACCCAGGTACTTAGCGATTCCTGTGAACATATGCTGGAAGCCCTATCTGCCATCGAGGCACAGATAAAACCATATAAGGAAGAACTGTTCGAGAGCATGAAAACACGAACTGCTGAACTGCTTAATTCTTTCTGTACAGAAAATCTGGAGCAGAGGCTGATTCAGGAACTGGCTATCTATATAGACAGATATGACATCCAGGAAGAGATTTCCCGCCTGCGCAGCCATATCTCCACCCTGCAATGCACAATTGAAAAGGATGAGGATAACGGCAAGACTTTAAATTTCATTCTGCAGGAAATGCAGCGTGAAGCAAATACCTTAGGTTCGAAGTTCTCTACAACCAAAACCTACACCCATATCCTCATCCTCAAAGAAGAGGTGGAAAAATGCCGGGAGATTGTGCAGAATGTCGCCTGAACCATTATTAACATGGCGCTCCTGGCCATTTGTGGAGCGACCGAAGGCTTCCGCCCTGTTGCTGGCCTTTCTCATATTTCTGGCTTGGTTTCTCTGGAATCTGGCTGTAAAACAATGGCAACAGCCTTGGTTCTATTTTCTGGGGATGTTGCTTGTTTTGGGCAACCTTCTCCCCTACTTCATCCCAACTACCTATTATCTGTTTGAATATGAGATCGTTATCTACTATCTGTTTCTAAAGATCGTGCGCCGTTACGAGGATTTCGGCTGTTTTTACTGCGACAAGCGTGGTATAATGCTCAGCACTTTCAAGCTGCCCCGGCGCCTGGATGCCTTCAGAGGTCAGTCATTGCGTTTTTCCAAAAACCAGAAGGAGAAGGAGCAACTCATAGAGATCCTTACCCGCAAGATTGGCAAACAGTATTAGGGGTACAGATTGAAAAACATGATTATTTGCGAACGGGTGACCGAGTTGTTCTCCCGAAACTATAATAAGCCATTGTCATACAACGAAATAGTTGGTGAGCTTAAGCTCAATAAAAAAGAGAAATCACTGCTCTCTGAGACCCTGCAGGAGATGGTGTCTGAAGGAACAGTTGCCAAGAAGAGCCGCAAATTCAGCTTAATCATTAGTAAAAAGACACCTGTGGCTCCTGAATCGAAACCCCTAAATCCCAAGTTGATAGAAGGCGTTTTCGACGCAACCCCGCTGGCAAAGAACCTATCCTTCGCCTTTGTGCGCACGGAAAAGGGGGATTATTTCATCAGCGCTGAAGACACACTTAATGCCTATCACGGCGATGTGGTCAACATCGAACCGATTTTACGCAAGGGAAAGGCAAACCGCGCTTTCGTTCGCAAGATAGTGAAACGGGCAAACGACATCCTGGCAGGTGACATCCGCTTCAGCGGACAGCGACTTATCTTTATCAGCAGCAACCTAAAGATCCACAACTGGTTTGAGGTAAGCGATGCAGGCGACGCCAAAGAAGGCGAGAAAGTGGTATTGCAGGTAAGCAACTGGGGAAATCCGGTGCTGGGCAAGATGCCGGTGGGCAATGTGATTGAGGTTTTGGGTCCAGCCGGTGATCCGCAGGTGGAGTTGATGGCTGTGATCCGCCAATACCAACTGCCGCTACAGTTTTCTGAGGAAGTGATTGCCGAGGCTCAGAAAATCGAAGTTGAAATCCCTGCCGAAGAATACCGTAAAAGGCTTGACCTGTGCGAGTTATTCACGTTCACCATCGATCCATCCTCCGCGAAAGATTATGATGATGCCATCTCGCTGGAAACTACTTCCAGGGGCTGGCGGCTTTATGTTCATATCGCTGACGTTGCACACTACGTGAAGCCAGGCAGCGCCATCTTCACCGAAGCGGCAGCTCGCGGCAACAGCTTTTACTTTCCCAAAAAAGTTATACCGATGCTGCCGGAATTGCTTTCCAACAAGGTTTGCAGCTTGCGCCCGGACGAGGAGAAACTAACCCTCACGGTGATCACGGAGTTCGACAGTAATGGCAGAATTCTGGACCAGAAAATGGCTGAGACTGTTATCCGCAGCAACCACCGCCTCTGCTATGAACAGGTGGATAGCCTTTTTGATGATGGTCAGACCGACCTGCCTGCTGAACTAACTAATGTCCTTATGGAAGCGCGCAAGCTTTCAGCTTTACTTACCCAAAAACGCCTGGACGAAGGCTACATTTTCTTTGACCTGCCTGAACTTGAGTATGAATATGACGACGAAGGCCTGATTCGCAGGTTCAACCTGGCGGAGGAAACAGAATCGCACAAACTGATCGAGAACTTCATGTTGATAGCCAACGAATATACGGCAAAAAAACTCACGCAGCTCTCCCCCACCACCCTGTACCGCATCCACGAGGACCCTGACACTGAAAAGATCGAAAAATTGGCTGAACTCCTGGCTCATTACGGCATTACCTATTATGATCGTGGCTCAATGAACTCCTCGCTGCAATATCTGCTAACCACCCTGCCTGGACCTGACTACCACAGGGTTTTCGACCACATTATCCTGCGCAGCATGAAAAAGGCCAAATACTCTACCCAGCACATCCGTCACTTTGGCCTGGGCATGGAAACCTACACCCACTTCACCAGCCCCATTCGCCGTCTCTGCGACCTGCTCATTCACCACCTCTGCAAAACCTATATCCTCAAATCCAGCTCCGCGCAATTCCCTGCTGAAACCCTGCGTCATTATGCCTATGTGGCATCAGAGCAGGAACTGAGGGCTGACCAGGCTGAACGGGACATAGAACGCAACTACAGCATGGCCTACATGAAGAAACAAGTCGGCGAACGTTTCAGCGGCATAGTGGTTTCCGCCAAATCCGCCGGCCTTATCATCCGGCTTAACGAAATCCCCATCAGCGCCATCCTGAGAGCAGCTGATCTTCCTGGCGGCAGATGGCAATACCGTGACAGGGAAATGCGCTTTGTAAGCACTTCCAGTAATAACTACTTCCAGCTAATGGATAAAGTATTGGTTCAGATAATGGATGTTAGTGACGATATATATTTGGAATTACAGAATGTGCCAAACGCCCATCAACATATTGCCATGGCATTGCCAAAAATCGCCACCGCATCCTCTGACAAATGCTTAGGACAAAAAGATAGATCCCGGCAAAGAAATGCCATTGACTATAATGGCGGGCGCAAAAAGATGGTTAGAACATCAAAAAAGCGCAAGAGAAAGAGATGAAAAAACCGATCGGGATATTCGATTCCGGGGTGGGAGGCCTCACAGTTTACAAGGCGATCCGATCCGCGTTTCCGAAAGAAGATCTGATCTATTTCGGTGACACGGCAAGAGTTCCCTATGGCCCCAAATCCCACAATACCATCATTGAGTATTCGGTTCAAAACGCCCGTTTCCTGCTTCAGAAAGGCATAAAGATCCTAATCGTAGCCTGCAACACCTCTTCCGCAGTAGCCTTGCAGGACCTTGAAGCCTTGACCGACATACCCATCATCGGTGTAATCGGCCCCGGCGCCGAAATGGCAGCCAAGCTCACACGTTCAAAAAAGATTGGAGTGATTGGAACCGAAGGCACGGTGCGTTCTGAAGCTTACAGTCGGGCCATAAGTGAGATCTTGCCGGAAGCGGAGGTTTTTTCCCAAGCCTGTCCCCTCTTCGTTCCGCTGGTGGAGGAAGGCTGGTTGGAACACCCCACAACGCGCCAGATCGTGCACGAATACCTTGATCCCTACAAGGAAGTGGATATCGACACCCTGGTGCTCGGATGCACCCACTACCCTCTGCTGAAGGAAATGATCGGCGAAGTGCTCGGCCCGAAAGTTTCCCTGGTGGACAGCGCCGATGCCATAGCCAACTATCTGAGGTCGCTTCTGCCCGTGGATAATGACGGCTTGGGCGGCACAGACAAGTTTTTCGTTAGCGACAACGAACATAAATTCGCCCAGATAGCGGGACGCATTCTGGGCACAGAGCCAAGCCAGCTGCATCGTGTACGCCTGTTCGAAAGCTGGTTTGAGTAAATAAAGGATAAAGGATTTTGTATGGAACCCCTCATTTTAACAGCAGCAATCACCGGAGCGGAAACAACCCGCGCTGACCAACCCAACCTTCCCATCACGCCTGAAGAACAGGCGGCAGACGCCCTGGCTTGTTATGAAGCCGGCGCGAGAGTGATCCACCTCCATGTCCGTGACGACGAAGGCAATCCCACCCAGAGCATGGAGAGGTTTAAGGCGGCTATCGAAGCCATTAAGGCAGCTGCCCCCGAACTGGTTATCCAGATCAGCACAGGAGGTGCTGTGGGCGAAGCTTTCGAAAAGCGTCTGGCGCCCCTGGAACTGAAACCGGATATGGGAACGCTCAACGCCGGCACTCTGAATTTCGGCGATGACGTTTTCATCAACTATCCCAATGACATTGTTCGCCTGGCAGAGGCGTTCAAGGTTTACGGTGTGGTGCCGGAGATTGAAGTTTACGAATCCGGCATGATCGACTACGTGGCCAAACTGGTGAAAAAGGGCATCATCACCCACACTCCGCTACACGTTCAGTTCGTACTGGGTGTACCCGGCGGGATGAACGGAACCCCGAAGAACGTGCTCTACATGATGCACCATCTAAAAGAACTGATCCCATCTGCAACCTGGGCGGTGGCGGGAATTGGCCGCTTCCACATCCCTGCCTCGCTTACCGCAATGGTCAATGGCGGACACATCCGCGTCGGTTTTGAAGACAACATTTTCTATCACAAAGGCGTGATTGCGGAATCCAATGCCCAATTGGTGGCACGCATGGCCCGCATCGCCGCAGAGATCGGGCGTCCCCTTGCCACTCCGGCGCAAACGCGCTCCTTACTTGGCTTGCCGGAGAGGTGATGGTCCTAAGCGATAATGCCAAAGTGGTTTTGGAGCGGCGATATTTCCGCAAGAACGAAGCCGGCGAGACCATTGAAGACTGGAACGCCCTGATCAGTCGCGTGGCAAAGAATATCGCCGGTGGAGACGTGGAGAAAGAAAAAGCCTATAAGGAACTGCTTGATTCAGGTTACTTTCTACCCAACTCCCCCACTTTGATGAACGCTGGCAATGATCTGCAACAACTTTCCGCCTGTTTTGTGCTTCCCATCGAAGACAGCATGGAAAGCATCTTCGAAACGGTGAAAAACGCCGCCCTTATCCACAAAAGCGGCGGTGGAACCGGCTTTTCCTTCAGCCGGCTGCGCGAAGCAAATGCCCGGGTTCGTTCCACCAACGGCGTTTCCAGCGGCCCTATTTCTTTCATGAAAGTCTTCAACGCCGCCACGGATGCCGTGAAGCAAGGCGGAACCCGGCGCGGGGCCAACATGGCCATCCTCAATGTGGACCATCCCCAAATCCTGGATTTCATCAAATGCAAAGCAGATACTAGCGAACTCACCAATTTCAACCTCAGCGTTGGCATCACGGAAACCTTCATGCGGGCTGTGGTTGACGACGCTGAATACGACCTGGTCTCCCCCCGAAACGGGAAGGCAGTGGGACGGTTGAAAGCGCGTGACGTCTTCAGCCTGATAGTGGACATGGCCCACAAGAACGGCGAACCGGGCATCGTTTTTTTGGACAGGATAAACGCCGCCAACCCCACGCCCCACATAGGCAGCATCGAATCCACCAATCCCTGCGGCGAACAGCCACTACTGCCCAATGAGGCCTGCAACCTGGGCTCCATTAACCTGGCTGCGCTGATCAAGGACGGCAAGGTCGATTGGGAGCTGCTAAGGGAAGTCACGCGGCGGAGTGTGGATTTTCTGGATGACGTGATTGACCGCTCGAAATTTCCTCTGGACCAGATCGACGAAATGGTTAAGGCCAACCGCAAGATCGGATTGGGCGTCATGGGCTGGGCTGACCTTCTCTATCAGTTGAATATCCCCTACTCCAGCGACCAGGCGGTGAACCTGGCTGGCGAACTGATGGAATTCATCGATTTCGAAGCCAAGCAGCGCTCTGTCGAACTGGCCGAGGAAAAAGGCAGTTTTCCCAACTTCCCTGGTTCCATCTATTCTACACGACACCTGAGCCGTAAAACCAAGCTGAAGGATTGGGACGCGCTGGGCAAGGATATCGCCGAAAAGGGCATCCGCAACGCAACCCTCACCACCATCGCCCCCACCGGCACCATCAGCATGATCCTGGATACTTCCAGCGGCATCGAACCCCAATTCTCTCTGGTCTATGTAAAGAATGTGATGGACGGTGACAAACTGCTCTACGTGAACAAATGGTTCCGCAGGGCCTTGGAGGAAGCGGGACTGCATAGCCAGGAACTGCTGGAGAAAGTGGCGCAGGCTGGCAGCATCGCTGACATCGAAGAAATCCCTGCCGCCATTCGCGATATCTTCCTCACTGCCCACGACATCAGTCCCGAGTGGCACATCCGCATGCAGGCTGCTTTTCAGCAATACACGGACAACGCCGTAAGCAAAACCATCAATTTCCCCAACTCCGCAACCGTGGAGGACATCCGCATCGCCTACGAACTGGCTTATCAGCTTGGCTGCAAGGGCCTGACGGTCTATCGGGACGGCAGCCGTGAAAACCAGGTGCTGTGCAGTGGAAGCAGTCCCCAGTCCAGTGAACGCAAGGTGGCTCCGCGCAGCCGGCCCGAGGTTACACATGGAGTCACGCAGCGACTGGAAACTGGTTGCGGGCATATGTATGTGACCATCAACACCGATGAATACGGAGCCTGTGAAGTGTTCGTGCAAATGGGCAAAGTGGGCGGCTGCGCCTCCGCTCAACTGGAGGCAATCGCCCGACTTTCCTCTCTGGCCCTGCGCTCGGATATTAAGCTGGAAGCCATCATCCGCCAGTTGAAAGGCATCCGCTGCCAATCGCCCATGTGGAACAAAGGCAGGATGATAACATCCTGCGGAGACGCTGTGGGCCATGCCTTGGAGACCTTCCTTGCCACTTGGAATGGCAGCAGCCTGAAAGCCGTCCATATCGTCGGAGGCGAACCAGAAATTCTTGAGGCCGGTGCCAAGACCTCGATAGCGCTTTGCCCGGATTGCGGTTCTTCCATCGAACACACTGAGGGTTGCCTGAAGTGCCCTTCCTGTGGATGGACCAAATGCTGACCAACTCTTTAACCTTATACACTAGGGAGTGAAAATGCGCTGTAAACACTGTGACGCCCGCCTGGCCGCCCATGACTTTTGGTGCGCCAACTGCGGCAAACAGACCAAGGTGGTAACTCAGGACCTTTCCTCTTGGAACAGCCTGACAAGGACCTGGAGCAACTACAATCCCCTCAAAGGATTGAACATCCCCGCCGCCGCTTTTCCGGTGCTTGCCGGAGTGCTTCCCTGCCTCGCCCTGCTGTTCGCGCTCAACGCCTTCGGACGCCTTAACCTCTCTCAGAATCAAGCAACTGGCAGTATGCTGTTAAACCTGTTTATCACATCTGCAGGCCTATCCGTCTTTCTTCCAATTCTATTAATCCCCTACAAACCGGCTTGTGCGGAACCGGGATACACAATAACTCTCAAGGATATGCTGGCTGGAATGAGGCAGTATCCCCGTTATCTGGTCCTGGTTCTTATATCTGTCCTGTTTTTCGTGATCATCCACCTGATTTGCTTTGGCCTGCCCCAGTTCAGTAGTGATCCCATCCTGCGCCTGGTCTGGATAGTTCTGGTAAATTACTTCCTGGCTGTGTTCCTGCCCGTGCCTGTGCTGATGCAGCGCCTTAACCTGAACTCCTGGCAAGCTGCCAAGCTGTCTTACCGGAAGTTCCACGTTGTGCGCTGGCAGCTCTATCTTCTGGGCCTTATCCTGGTGCTGATGAACCTTGTTGCCACCGCGCTGGTCTTGGTGCCATTGATAATCACACTGCCGCTTTCCTGGTTCGCTGTGCGGGATTACGTGGATCTCCTGCTGGAATATGAAATAATCCGGGAATACAAATAGGGGGCAGTTTTGACCAAAAAGGAAATCACTTCCCTGATTCTGCTTCTGGCCGTGATCGCTTACGGGGCATGGACCTGGTTCCACCGTTCCTACCGCGACACCAGGCTGGACCAGGATTTAATGGACACCGTGGTGACCATCTCGGCTAAATCCAAAAGCAAGAATGTGGGCTCGCAAATCGACTCTGTTTTCGCCTACATGCACACCCTGGAAGCCAAATTCAACGATTACGACCCCGCCAGTTGGGTCTCGAAGGTCAATTCCGCCAATGGTAAAGCGGTGCCGATGGATCCTGACGCCTACGAGCTTCTCTGTCTGGCTGACAGCCTTTATCAGCTTACCGACGGCGCTTTCGACATCACCATAAAACCCCTTTACGACCTATGGGGATTCAGCCGTCCCGTGGTGCAGGGAGATTCGCTGCCCCTGATGCCGCCGGATTCGCTGGCGATTAAGGAAACCTTGAAAAAAGTGGGTTTCAACCGGGTGCGCTTCAACCAAAAACGGATCATCATGCCCCGCGGCATGCAGATAACTTTCGGCGCGCTGGCCAAGGGTTATGTGCTGGACAAGGCGCGTGAGTTCATGGAAAATGATAAATTCATCAGCGGTCAGATCGACTGCACCAGCGGCATGACCTTTTTCGGCCAGCCACTTGGCCAGATCGTCAGTGTGCGCCATCCCCGGGCGAACCAGCAGCAGCAAACCATTGGCAACTTCAAGATCCAAAACGGTTCCCTGAGCACTTCCGGGGATTACCAGCAATATTTTGAGTATGAAAACCGCCGCTATCACCACATCTTGGACCCCAAGACAGGTTATCCGGTGGAGAATGTCTTTTCCGTGACTGTCATCCATCCTTCCGCGGCCTGGGCGGACGGTCTCTCCACGGCTCTTTTCCTGCTGCCGCCCGAGACAGCGATAGAAAGGCTCAAGTGCTATCCCGAAAGCAACGCTGTCATCTTTTACCAGTCCAACGGCCAGATCGTTTCCCTGAAGAGCCTTGGCATGAAAGAATTGGAGTGGCACGACGAAGGATGAACATCCCTGACCTCCAGTCTCAAACAGACCTACGTCACATTGGCATCGACAAGGTGGGCGTGAAGGGCATCCGCTACCCCATCGTGGTGGATGACCGAGACAACAAAACCCAATCCACCATTGGCGAATTCAACATCTATGTGGACCTTCACCACAGCAAGCGCGGCACCCATATGTCCCGCTTTCTGGAGGTGCTGAACCGCTATCACCGCGACGCCATCATCGGCCAGCTCGATAAACTCCTGCTGGAGCTGAAATCCCTTCTCAAGGCCGACGCCGCCTACATCGACATCGTTTTCCCCTATTTCCTCCAAAAGCGCGCCCCGGTCTCCGGAATCAGTTCCCTGATGGATTACCAATGCTTTTTCAACGCTTCCTTCGCGAAAGACTACAAGCTTTGGATCGGGGCCGTGGTGCCGGTGACAGCGCTCTGTCCCTGCTCTAAGGAGATTTCGGAAGCCGGAGCACACAACCAGCGCTCCCTGGTGACCATTAAGGTGCGCTATACTGGCTTAGTTTGGCTGGAAGAGTTGATTTGCATCGCCGAGGAGGCTTCCAGTTGCCAGGTCTATCCCCTGCTGAAGCGCCCCGACGAAAAGTTCGTCACTGAAACCGCCTACTCCAGGCCCCGCTTCGTGGAAGACATCGTGCGCGAGGTCACCCAAAAGCTGGAAGATGACCCCCGCGTGCTTGAGTTTTACGTGGAAGCGGATAGTTTTGAATCCATCCACAACCACAATGCCTACGCGATGGTTTACCGCCCGGGGCGTGATTGAGACCGGTCCCGCCGATTTTGCCTGATTTTCATTTTCAGCCTGCTGTTTCGGGTTTTCTTCCCAATCGGCTGAAGTACATCCTGAGTTCGGATGCTTCCAACCCCGTGCTCTGCCTGCAACTCTACATCCGGGTCGGCAGTGCCTGGGAGACGGAGCGCGAAGCCGGCTATTCCCATTTCATGGAACACCTGGCCTTCAAATCCACCCGAGATTTCGGCTACAACCAGATAACAAGCTTCGTGAACGGCATGGGCGGCTCCATCAACGCCTACACGGATTTTGACTGCACCTGCTACTATCTGCTGCTGCCCTCGGAGTATTTGGCGGAAGGTTTGAAAGTCCTGTCTGAATTGGCCATGCATCCAACTTTCACTGCGGAAGACCTGGCCATGGAAAAAGACATCATCATCGAGGAGATGGAGCAGAACAGGAACGATCCTGAAATAGATTTTCTCGATTTCATCCAGGCCTCTGCCTTTAAGTGCAATCCCCTGCGCCTTCCCGTGATGGGCAGAGCGGCTTCTTTGAAAAAAGCCCGCCTCGCTGATTTAAAAGCCTTTCACCGTAAATACTACCAGCCCGCGAACTCCTTTCTGGTGGTCGTGGGTGATTTCGACCGCTCCACGGCGGAACAGGCTTTGGGGGAATGCTTCGGCCCCTGGCAGAACACAGCTTCGCTTCCCCGCACTTATGACGGGAGCTTTTCAGAGCCAGAAACACCGGACCAGCCTGTGGTATGGCGCGAACACAAGCAGAAATTCCTCACATACGTATTGCCCGAACTCTGTGACACCCATCCCGACAGCGATTCCCTGCTGATCGCCTTGCGCTATCTGGCCGTGGGCCGTCCCTCGCGGCTGTTCAAACGCCTTGTGGAGGAAGACAAACTGGCCTCTTCGGTGAAGGTTTCATCTCTCAGCGGAGTGATGAGCGGTGTTTCAGCCATCGTGGTCTCCCCCATGGGAAAAAACAACGTGGGCAGGATCCAGTCGGTCTTTCAGCAGGAATACCGGGCTTTGCTTGAAGGGAACGTCGATCCAGGCGAAATCGCCCTGGTGAAGCGGGACATCATCAACACCTGGCGCTATGGCTTTGACAGCGTGGAAAACCTCGCCGGAATGCTGGGAGCCGAGGAATTCATCTCCGGCTACGAAGAGCTGTATAAATACGACAGGCAAATCCTGTCCCTCGGTCTGGAAGACGTGCTGAAAGCCGTCCGGAAATACTGGCAGCCCTCCAGTCTGCAAATCATCCATCAATCCCCCCAAGCGGCGGATTTATCCCTGTCCGTCCCCATAATAAAAAACTCAAAGAAAAGCCCTGCTAAAAGCAAAACTTCCGTGGCGCCCGCTGTTCCTGCCCCTGGGAGGGCGAAAGCCTGCCTGGAACAGTATTCCGAAGATGTTTTCACCGCCACCCTTGCCAACGGCCTCAAATTCATCTACCGCTGGCAGCCCCAGCGCCCCATCAGCGGTTTCGCGCTTTCCACGGACCTTTGCCAACTGGCGGAAGAGCCTGGCCAGAGGGGCTTGAATTACCTCTGCTCGGCGGCGATGCTGCATTCCACTCAGTCCCGCAGCTACGCCGAGATGCTCAAGACCTGCCGCGAACTGGGTATCAGCCTAAACGTGGAGCCGCATCCGGACACCACGGTTTTCCGGGGCAAATGCTTTCACTCCGCCCTGCCCACCGCGCTTTCCATGCTGGCTGAAATCTTCTGGCAGCCTGCCTTTGAGGAAAACCATATCCGCCTGCTAAAGAGCACATCCATCGATCTCCTGCGCCGTGACAACCAGAATCCCTCCAGCCTGGCCTGGCTGCGCTGGTTCCGGCTGCTCTTTGGCGTCAACAGCCCTTACGGCCGCTATTCCGGCACCATCAGCGATTTGCGCTCCCACGGCCGCGAAGCCATCCGCGCCTGGTATCGGGATTATTACCGGCCGGACCGGTTCAGCCTGTCCATAGTTAGCTCCGTTGAGCCTCGAAAGGCATTGGACCTGGCCGCTTCGCTCTTTGAAGGCGAATGTCCTGCCTCTCCCTCTCCCGGTTTCAAAGCGCCCCTGCCCCAGCCCAGTCACGTGCGGTTGCGGACCCAAAAACTGGATTCCGGCCAGGCCATCATCCATCTGGGCGGATTCGCTGCTCCGGCAAGCGACAGAACCTCCACCACCGCTTTCCACCTACTCGCCCAAATCATCGGCGGAGACATGGATTCACGCCTTTTCAACCTGGTGCGTGAAAAATACGGCTACGCATACCAGACCGGGATGGAATTCAGCAGCACCAACGAACTGGGATACTGGTTCACCTATTCCTATTGCGATCCCGATGACCGCAAACCCTGCCTCCGCCTCATGCGTGAGGTTCTGGCCGCTGTATGCGCCGATGGCGTTGGCGCCGATGAACTTCTGCACGCCCAGAACTATCTCTGCGGCATGAACCGTTTCGAAGCCGAAAGCGCCGCCCTCCAGGCCGTATTGTTGTCCAGCCTCAGCGCCCTCGGCTATGAACCAGGCTTTTATCTCAACCGCGAGCGGCGCATCAGGTCAGTTGATCTGGAAACCGTGAACCGCGTCGCCCAGGATTGGCTGCGTCCGGACAACCAATGGGCCCACATCCTCACATGATCACCCTCGGACTCGACATCGGTTCCCGCAACACCAAGCTCGTCATTTACGATGCGGAAAAACTCTCTATCCTCTTTGCCAGATGGGTTTCAACCGACGTGAACCCCCTTTTGTCCGTGGAAAACCTGCTGGCTCAGGCAAGGGCTGAAACCGCTTTGGAAACTCCCGCTGTGGCAGCCTGCACCGGATACGGCCGCAAACTCTGGAAACGCGGCAGGGTGCTTTCTGAAATATCCTGCCACGCCGCCGGGGTGCGCCATTTCCATCCCGAGGCCAGAACAGTCATCGACATCGGCGGGCAGGACTCCAAAATCATAACCCTCGCGGCGGACGGCAAGGTTCGCGATTTTGTGATGAACGACAAATGCGCCGCCGGCACCGGACGCTTTCTGGAAATGACCGCGCTGCGCCTGGATTGCACCCTGGACGAGCTTTCCCGCCTCGCTTCTCTTTCCACCCGGGCGCTGGACATCTCCTCCACCTGCGTGGTCTTTGCCGAATCCGAAATCGTGGGCATGATTTCCGAAAACGCCGCTCCTGCCGATATCGCACGCGCGGTCCACAATTCCATCGCCAGCCGCGTCCTCACCCAGATCAGTGCACTTGCGTTCGAACCCCCTGTTTCCTTCACCGGCGGCGTCGCCCTCAATTCAGACCTGGTGCGGTGCCTGGCCCAACAACTGCAAACCCCGGTGAGCGTCCCCCCCTCTCCGGAAATAACCGGCGCCCTTGGCGCGGCCATTCTGGCGGCAACATGAAGATAGATTATCACATTCATACAGAGTATAGTTACGATAGCAGGCTTAAAGCTTTGGATCTTATCTATAGAGCCATTGAGCTTAAATATGATAAGATTGCCATCACGGAACATCTCGACCTCTTTCCCTGGGAACTTGCCCGCTACGGCCTGCCCTCTTTTTCGCGCTACATCAAACAAGTTGACGCCCTGAAGGAACAATTCGCCTCTGCCCCGCTCCGGATAATCTGCGGCGTCGAGGTTGGCGATTTCCAGCGCGTCAAACCCTTTGCAGATGAGTTTCTGGCCCAAGTGGAGTTCGAGCTGAGGCTGGGCGCCGTGCATTTCCTTTCCGACCACACCAACGTGGCGATCCCCTTGAAGAGGGAGCTCACCGCCGCCGACCATGAGGATTATTACCGGCAAAACCTCGCCCTGGTGACGGGCTGCGACATTGATGTTCTGGCCCATCTGGGCGTTCACAAGCGATATCTGGAAGAGCAGCCCGACGAGAGCCATTGCCGGGGGCTGCTCACAGACATATTCCAGGTGATGGTCGAGCGCCGCATCGCGCTGGAAATCAACTTTTCCAGCCTGCGCAAACCCTACGCCCGGCTCCTGCCCGACCTCTGGCAAATCGAGCTCTACCGCTCCCTGGGCGGAAAGCTGTTCAGCATCGGCAGCGACGCCCACCTGCTGGAACATTTCGACCTCAACTATGAACAGCTTCCCCCCTGGCTGTTCTCCGGCGAGATGGAATTTCCCCTCTGAACACCATTTCAGCCTCAACGCCCTCCAAGTTTAAGAGAAAGGGTCATTATTTCCGGCTCACTTTCAAACCGAGTGGGTAATCCGGTTAAACAAGCCCGTAGGGCGACATAACGATAGCGAGGGAGCGTAAGCCCCTCGCTATGGTCTGTCGCCTCTGCGGGGCTTTATGGCCGGGTTAACGGGATCAGGACGAAATGCCGGGGGTCAAGACCGGGGTCTGTGAATTTGCGGAATTTGTTACCGGGCAAATTAGCCAAATTAGCAAATTAGCACGTCTCACACCGGCGCCCGGCAGTTGTTTGGCATCCTGGACTCAGAGACACATCAACATACTGTGTTACATACTATTAAACCTACTAACTACTAATACCTACTAAATTAGTATAGATTATATATAAGTATATATACACCAATATATTGTATATCCAGTTCCATAATCATGTCATCCTAGCTCCGGCGCCGGTGTGAGACGTGCTAATTTGCTAATTTGGCTAATTTGACTTGGGGGAGAAAAGGCCGGCGTGTGCCGGCCAGTTAATATATCATTGGATGTCTATGTTGCTCAGGACAGGGTTCAGCACGTATCGCAAGGCGATTTTGTTATTTCCCGCCTCCCGGTTGTGACAGATGACGGCCTGCCTCTCGATCAGCGATTCGATGCAGCCTCGGAACTCCCGGGAGGTCATGTGCGAAAGGCACAGCAGCCGGCTGTGGGTCATTTCCTGTTCCGGCGCTTTTTGCAGCAGGCGCAGGATTTTCCTTCCACTTTGTTTTTCAGGAACCAGGTTTGGAGGCGTTTTGGGCGATGGCTTTCATCAGATCGGCGGACCGGAAGATACCGCTGGCAAAAGTT